>JAABUO010000351.1_pt1 | contig 98519 bp, 102 predicted proteins | sample 5559291 | NCBI WGS metagenome assembly JAABUO01 (sample SAMN10711878, study PRJNA513372) | rock metagenome | isolation source: Antarctica rocks | place: Antarctica: Victoria Land, Finger Mt sud
ACAAAGAAAAACAGAGCAGAGAGTGTCTTTGCGCGAAAGAGTCATCAATAAATGCATAATCGATGACGTCGATATCAATCAAAACAGAAAGATTGACATTGATTTTATTGCTTTCTAGATTATCTGAAAGCACGAGATGATCATTGTTCATCTTCTTTTCTAATCGATGAATCGAGTTAACTGAGAGTGCAGAGATTTTCAGACTGTTCGATTGTCTCTGCGAGCGACTGTATGCAGAGACTAGACTTTTTCCAAGGCGAAAGAAGTATCGAAAGCGAGATTGTCGATAGAGATTGCGAAGATGAATAATGAAATGACTCGTAGCTGAATCTTGAGCTTTGAATTGCAGATCGCAGTCTGATGCTCAGACTTATTGCAGTATAGACACAGATGATTGATCATGCGATGCTGATGCTTCTCGAAGATCAGTGAATCTTGTTTCTTCATGTTGACGATTGATAAGTTCATGAGATCTCTCGAGCTCGAGATCGTAGCTTTCGAGTCTGTCGAAAGTGTCGCATATTTGACGAGATACGCGAGAACTGTAGAAATCACAGAGACAGAGTGAATCACTGCTTTTGACTTGAGAAGATTCTGTACTGTGACGCGATATCGACTATTCAATTGCTGACATTTGATAATCAACTGCTCATAGTTCAGACTGCTGACATTCATCTGAATCAATAGAGCTTTGAGCTCGCTGAATAGTTCATTCTTCAGATTGAATTTTCGAGTTACGACGTCATATTCGATTGCATCAATGTGCTGCTGAAAATCGAACAGATATTTGATGAAGATGCGATTTCGCATTCTTAGAACTGAAATGAATCGCTGAGCGATTTCTTGCTTGTCTGAATCATCGAAGACTTGTCTTAACAAGGCAACTAATTGCTCAATCGTGACTAGCTTGTCATGCTGAGCAGTCATACGTGACAACGCTTGAGCGACAGCGTTCTTCGATAAGCGACTGTACTCATACAGAAGACGAAACTCGAAAGTTGAATAATGATTCACGTTCAACTTCAGCTTGCTGATCAGTTCGAAGATGAACTGATTTAGCTTGTTCTCTCGCTCTTTGATATAGAGTTCTGAATTCGAATATTTCTCTGATTTGATATTGATTCTGCTCATGCTCTTGAGTTCTTGAATCATTTCTGACAAGGTTTCATTATTGATCTGAGACTGCTTAAGTTCGATCTGAGTTTGCTCATGTTCTTGTTGACAGGCTGAGACTCAGTTGATATACTGAATGATGATGTCGTTGAATCAAGTTTGAAGTTCGATCAGAAAAGTGTATCATGCTTCGAAAGCATTGTTGACGTGAGTTCGAAACTGAGCGACAGTGATGAGTTCGTTGATCGAGACTAGAGATGTCGACGGCAGAGTGTTGCTGATATTCTCGAATTGACTCATGATGTAGTGTGATGCAACGTAATGTCACGAACTGAGAGCTGAATGAAATCAGAATGAAATTCTAATAACTAGATTTTAAATACAAGACGTTGCACGAAGAAGAAAGAAAAGAAAGAGATCATTCAGATGTTCTTATATCTCATGAACGCTGAGTATCATTCGTATCGAGAAACTCTCATAACATCACTGATAATCTCACGTTTATCATCATCTATAATATTGTTCAACATCATCTAAGTGATCTAACATCTCTTTTCTCAACATCTTTCAAGTAACACATGCTAAAATCGTGACAGTTTGATTGAGATACACAATTTATCTTTGATGTCTGAAAGCATATATGTAAAATTAAACTGATCATTAAGTTGAATTTTAAGTTGACATTTTGAACTTGAATTGAGATTGAGTTGAATTGCTCACATTTTCAACTCAACTTAAGTCAAGTTGCTCATATTTTCAACTTGATGTGACTCAACTCGACTGAGAATTGAGTTAACTCAACTCAACTCATCAAGAACTCAAGCTTGATGTCAAGAAAGTTAAATATAGAAAATTTTTCGATTTTTAACTTTTAAATTATCTTTTTGCATTATCTTTTAATAGAAAGTCATAAAGAGAAACATGAAGATTATTTGATAGAAAGTTATAAAGAGAAACATGAAAATCATTTGATAGAAAGTTATAAAGAAGAACATGAAGATTGTTTAATAAAGAGTCATGATGAAGAACATGAAGAAGAACATAAAGAGAAACATGAAGAAAGTCATGATGAGAAACATGAAGAGAAACATAGAGAGAAACATGAAGAAAGTCATAACGAGAAACATGAAGAGAAACATGAAGAGAAACATGAAGAGAAACATGAAGAAAAAACATGAAGATCATTTGACTTTGATAGAAAGTCATGACGAGAAAACATGATAGAAAGTCATAAAGAAGATCATGAAGACTGTTTAATCAAGCTATTTACATTTATCTAATATCTTGTTGAGTTGAATCAAGTTTTTAAGTCGAGTTATTGAATTAAGCTTCTCAACTCAACTCAAGTGCTTGAATTCAACTTCTCAACTCAATTTAACACTTTTTCAAAAAAATTTCAACTCAACTCAACACTTTTCAAGTTGAGTACTTGACTTGAACTCAAGTACTCAACTTGACGTAATCAATTTATGTAAAATGCTGAAGATAAACATTAAGTTATCAATAATGTATCACTCTGAGATTGATGATCAAATAGAAAGAATCAATGCTGTCATAAAGCATTATCTTTGAGTCTTCGTCAACTACATGCAGAATGACTGAGTTAAGTGACTTTTTGAAGTCAAATTCATTGTCAATAATGCATCATCATTAATCACTTTAACATCATTCTTCTTGATTAATTCAAGTCAGAACTCATGTTTAAACTTTAAGTCTTTTGAGTTTCTGCTTGAGAATTTTACATCTTAAGCTCAAAACAAGTTAATTAATGTCAAAAAGTTCATCAAGAAGATGAAGAAATTAACTGAGCATTTACATGATGAGATGTTTATAGCTCAGATCATTTATGAATTCAATGTCAATCTCTTTCATCATTCTTGTTCTAGATACTTCATCAAAGATGAAGTCTGACTGAATGTTTGTAATCTCAGCATTGCTTATCTTACTATCAAGTTAAATGATCATAATGTTGATCTCTTCAAGATCAAGCATGTCTTCAAAAATAATTCTCTGATCATCAAGTTAAATCTTTTAACATTCATGAAGATTCATTTAATCTTTCATGTTATTCTTTTGAGTCATATTGCAAGTGACTTTCTTTCAAATCAACGTCAGAAATCTTAAGAATTTGTTATTATTAAGAATGACAAAAAATTCTGATATGTAAACAGCATACTAAACTTCAAGCATGATAAACACTATAACTCATCTTTGTTCAAGTATTACATTGATTGAGAAGATCACTTTTCTACTTAAAAGTCTTTTCATCTTCTGAATAATTGTGAGTAAATGCTTAATGAATATCATCTCGTTAACTCTGTCGTTGAAAAATTACATGTATTGTCATGTGTGATATTTTAATGTCAATGTCAAGAACTTTAAATTCAATCTTCATCATTTCAATTTAATCTTGATTTAACTTAGATCTTATTTAGATCTGACTCAGATATCTTGTTTAAATTTGATTTAGATATGACTTAAATGTATTTTAGTTTTATTTGTACATCATTATATTAGACTGCATTTAGTCTTTTTTTTGCTCAGATCTGACTCAGATCTTGTCTAGATCTGACTTAAACATCTCATTTAAATCTGACTCAAATGTAATTCAAATGTGTTTCAATTTTCTGTGCATCATCACATTAAACTGCATTTCATCTTTTTCTTACTTAAATCTGACTTAAATCTTGTTTAAATCTGACTCAAACATCTTGTTTAAATTTGAATCAAATGTGATTCAAATGTATTTTAATTCTCTGTGCATCATCATGTTAAAATGCGTCTCATCTCATCTTGCTTTTCAGACATCTTGCTCAGATCTGACTCAAATGTGACTCAGATTTATTCTAGTTTCATCTGTGCTTCATTACATTAAAATGCATTCACATCAATTCTCATTTCATTTCAATCTTCATCTTTGATTCTTTCTCATTTTATTTTGTTTCTTCTCATTATTTTGCAGAAGCTTAGTCTTGAAGAGAAAAGTTACTGTCATGATGTCAAATCATTAACTGTCATGATGTCAGATCATCATCTCAATTTAAAACATAAATTGTCAATATTTTAAATAATTTCGATTCATTGAATCTGTTTCGCAGTTCAATGAATTAAGTCATCAATCTAATCATCATCATCTTAATTTAGTCTCAGCAATTCTGTTTTAATTATCTCAGTCGTGTGCATAAACTTTTGCAATCTTAAGTCAATAAAACTACTGTCTAGTCTTAATTCTGCTCAATTCATGTATATAAAAGTTGAACTTTCGTTCTTTTCTTTCACTCTTTGTCTTTCATCTTGTACATTATCTGATGTATTGTCTTGTATCTAGATTCTATCAAAGTAATAATAATAATATTAATCTTTTATATTGATAGTATCTTTAGTCTAGCTCAGTCTCTGACATTATGAAAGATCTACACTTTCTGCAACGTTTTCATACGTTGAAATCTCGTCTAGTTACTTTTTCGCTCAAATAAAGTCATCTCACAATCTCTTAATCGACGATGAGCGTGCTGTTGAACAGTTCGCTCAAAGTATGATCGAAAATTCAGTCGAGATCGTTTGCGTAATGCGTGAGCTTCAAAATCAAGTTCGACAACATGATGTTATCACTTCATTCTCGTTCATCATTCTCAGTTCTTCAGTTTATATAAAGTTGAATTCTCAGTCTTTTGCGACGATAGCTCAGATCGTTGCACAAATCTTGAACAATCAATCTTTTTTCATCATTCATCTTTCTGCGAACTCTGTCACTGTCTTCATTGCTTCTAGATTCAAGAAGCTTTTTGACATATCTAAGTATGAGAAGAACAAAGATCAATTGAATGCATGAAAGCAGAGTCTGATACAGCGCATGAATGTGAACAATGATCATTATTTCTCTCATCGAGTCAAGATTGTTTATGTCGAGTCATGATTCATCATAGATAAGAAGACTCACAATCTAATGAGTCAATATCGAGTCAATGATCTCTGTATCATTTTCATCTTTGCAAATTAATGACACAAGTTGCATCATTGCTGCAACAACTCTTTCAAGACAGAAAATGCTCATTTATATCTTCGCGAAATTTTAAAGCAAGACACAAATAGTTTTGTTGATTACTACAATCTCTTCTATCAAAAGAAAGAACATTCTTTGATGAAAGATTTCTCATTGATTGACTGTCTGAAACGCAATGTCAATTATTTCATTCAAGTCGTTGTTTTTTTCTGACGAAATTTCAATGAAACTCAATCATTCATCTTTCATTAATGAATTCAAGCATTCTCTGACATTGACGAAGAGCTTTAGCAGCTTAAGCATCATCAATCTCGCTTCGTCTTCATTATTGTCTCGTTCATCAAAGTCAAGAGCATTTTTGCATCGACTAGTAATTCTTTGAGTTCAAAGATCATCATTTCTGTGACTGTTGTTTCAACAGTATCTTCGTCTCTTTCTTTCTCATTTCTCGATGAGTCAATGAATCTAAGCTTCGTTATTATCATTGTTCAAGATAAGACTCTGATCGTTTCTGAGATCAAGAAAATCTGCAACAAGTGAAAGCTGTGCTACTACTGCAAGTTGCAACATTCGAGCAAAATCACTAAAGAATGCTCAAATAAGAAGTTCTTCACTCTGCGTATCATGAATGTCTACAATAGTGACGTCGTCAGTATAGATGAAAAAGTCTCGCTGCTCATGAGAAAAGTTTAGTCTTTGAGCTAAGTCATGCTCAGAAATCTGTATACATATCATCTTGTCTACTAGTCTCAATCTTTTCATCTTTACTTCAATCATATAGAAAGTTTTCTGCTAAATTTGTCTTGAAACTCTTTGAATTCAATTCGACATTCAAAGATAATCATATGATAGTATTCTGTATTCTACGTCAAGTTCAATCTAGAATTCTCATTCTCGCTCTGATTGATAGTGAAGTCTCTGCTTATGTTTTTATGAATAAATTCTTCGCGCAACAACATCATCTTTTCTTGCATTAATTAACTCATTCTCGCAGACTTTGAGAATTTAATGATCAAGTTGCTTTAATCGATGACATTATTCATGTCGTTGAAATCACAATGATTCTCGATGAACACATTGAAAAACTATTCTTCTATGTTACTGAATTAAGTCAGTATCTCATCATCATAAGTCTATCATGACTTCATCATCACATCATTAATGTCAATTTTGAACACAATATTTGCATCTTGTTTTTCTTCTTTTGTCTTAATCATTGTTGCTCATTTCTCATCAAGATCTATGATCTTAATCAACAAGAAGAAAATTTCTTGTTTGAAGTTAACAAAGTAGCTTTCTTTCAGTCTCGCTCTCAATTCGCTCACAAGAAGCAATTCAGTTCACGAATCACTCACAAGAAGCAATTCAGTTTACAGATTGCTCACAAGAAGCAATTCAATTTACAAATCATTCACAAGAAGCAATTCAGTTCTCAGTTCGCTCGCAAGAAGCAATCTAGTTTCTCATTCATTCAAAAGAAGTAACTCAGTTTTCAATTCGCTCACAAGAAGCAATTCAATTCTCAATTCGCTTGCAAGAAGCAACTCAGTTTTTCATCTGCTCACAAGAAGCAATATAACTTCTCGTTCGCTCATAAAAAGTCAACTAATATTCAGCTCATTCACAAGAAATAAATCTTATTCAATCTTGTCTCTCGTCTGAAACAAGAAGCTTCTAGTTGTATTCTTCAAATCATTCAAAAAGAATACTCATCAAAAATCAAGTATCAAAATTCTTCTTTCTTTAGAACTTCTGTTGTTCTTCAAGCAGATCAATTCAATCGATCTTTTATACAACTTGACATAGTCGAGTTGAAAGCTCAAAGCTTTGATCATGCTGTTTATGTCAAAGACATTGAAGTGTTTAGCATCATTCTAAAGAAAATCAATGTTCTCTTGAATCTTGAATCAATCTCATCTTCTAGTCTAGATTCTGACGAGTCAAAATCGCGTCATGTGACTTTGACTGTCTGTTCAAAGAACAGTTCAACTCTTGCTCAGTTTTCGTCTCATTTTCAAGACAGTATGTATGATAAGAATCATCATCTGAATCTTCATCAAATGAAAAAGAAATTTCATTTGACTGCATTCACGACACAAGAAGATCTTGAAGTCTATTAACAAAGTAAGAACGTCGATTCAGTCACAATTTTATCATTTAAATATTTTGAGTTTCTAAATGTCTTCTTCAAGAAGAATGTCAATATCTTGTCTTTGCATCAAGCTTATGATCATGTCATACATCTTAAAGAAGATGCTCAATCTTCAGTCTTCGCTTTGTACGACATGAGTCGTGACAAAATTCTAGAACTTTGTCGTTATCTGAATGAAAATCTGAGCAAAGATTTTATTCAAGTCAGTCACTCTCAAATGATCATCTCTGTTCTTTTCATCAAGAAACTTGAAGAAAAACTTTGCTTCTGCGTGAACTATCAAGATCTGAACGCTATCACAGTCAAGAATTGATATTCTCTGTCTCTGATCTCAGAAACGCTGAATCATCTAAGTCGAGCTAAATTTTTTATCAAGCTGAATATTATTTCTGCGTTCAATCGACTTTGAATCAAAGAAGAAGATAAAGCTCTCATCATCTTTCACACTCAATTTGAATTATTCAAGTATCTAGTCATGTTCTTTGATCTATGTAATGAGTCTGTCTCGTTTCAGAAGTACATCAACAATATTCTTTGCAAACATTTAAATAAGTTCTGTACAGCTTATTTGAATGACGTCTTGATCTATTTCAACAATGAACTCAAGCACAAGATTCATGTCAAGCTCATTCTGCGAAAGCTGCAAGAAGCAGATCTTCAGATGAATATAATCAAATGCAAGTTTCACGTCACTCAAGTTTCATATTTAGAATTGATAATCATCATCGAAGAGATCAAGATGAACTCTTTTAAGATAAACATCATTGTCAACTGATTCATCTTGATCAATGTTAAAGACGTTCAAAGTTTTCTAGATTTTGCGAACTTCTATAGAAGATTCATTTATGACTATAGTAGAATAGTTATTTCGCTCACTCATCTCATCAGAAAAGATGTACTCTTTGTCTGATTTCAGAAATGTCAGATTGCATTCAACATTCTTAAGAAAGTCTTCACTTTCAAAATTATTCTTTATCATTATAATTCAGATCACAAAATTGTGATAGAAATCAATGCTTCAAACTATGTATTCAAAGACATTCTTTTTCAGTACGATGAGAACGAGATTCTTCATTCAGTCACTTACTTTTCAAAGAAGCATAATTCAGTCGAGTGTAACTATGAAATCTACGATAAAGAACTCATAATCATTGTTTGTGCTTTTAAGAAATGATGATCAGAGCTTGAAAACTCTATCTATTCTATCAAGATGATCACGAATCACAAAAATCTTGAGTATTTCATGTCAACTAAACAGTTAAGTTATCATCAAGCTCGTTGAAACGAGTTTCTGTCTAGATTCAACTATCACATCGCTTATTATTTCAACAAGATCGACGATAAGTTGAATGCTCTGACACGTCGCTCAGAAGATCTCTTTAAAGAAAGAGATACATTCAATTCTTGACATCAATATCAACATTAAACAATTCTGAAAACTCATGTTTTAGATCTCAATATTGTTGAGAATCTCATCTTTGATGTCTTCAACATTAAAATCATGAAGCTTCAGTCACAAATCATCGCTCTAGATTCAGTTCAGTTACATCTGTTTTCAATTATCTCAGCATCTTTGCAAATTCTAGTTCTCATGAATCTAGAAATCGAAGAATTCAATGTTGAAGACGTCAAGTCTCAGCTAAATCAAGACATTCTAAATCTTAATAAAGATTCTGCTGACATTTTCACTCAGACATTGTGAAAGCAAGTCGAAATCAATGACAAATTTGCAGTTCAGATAATCGAAGCACTTCGCAATGAAGCACGACATCACAACAAGATCTCTTTAGCTGAGTGTAAAAAATACGAGAATCATCTGTACTTTCAAGAAAGAAAGTACATGTTCAACTCAGATAAACTACGTCTTTGTATCATTCAGCTCGCTCATGATAGTGTCATCAATGATTACTCAGAAAGAGCAAAAAGCTATGAACTGATCAGTTGAGTCTACTGATGATTGAATATTTATAAGTATGTTCAACGCTTCGTATAAAACTATCACATGTGCACACATTTTAAGTTCTCTAAACAATGAACTCAAGAATGATGATGTTTTCTTTCAATCTTCAAATGTTGTTGATGTGATATCTTCATGAACTATGTAGATTCTTTATCGCTCAGTATCTTCATGAATATCACATATAGATATGTTCTAGTCTTCGTTGATCATTTTATCAAAATGAAACATTTAGTTCTCATCACTTTTATGAAAGTTGAAAAAGCTATCAACTGCTTCTATGCTCATGTTTGAAAACATCATGATTTACTCAAGTTCTTCATGTCTGATCGAGATACACAATTCATCTTCAATGTCTGAAAGCATATATGTAAAATGCTGAAGATAGATGCTAAGTTATCAACGACGTATTACTTTGAGATCGATGATCAAATTGAGAAAGTCAATGCTGTCATGAAGCATTATCTTCGAGTCTTCATCAACTACATGCAGAATGACTGAGTTAAATGACTTTCTGAAGTTGAATTCGTCGTCAATAACACATCATCATCAATCACTTTAACATCATTCTTCTTGATCAATTCAAGTCAGAACTCATGTTTAAACTTCAAGTCTTTTGAGTTTCTGCTTAAGAATCTTACATCTCAAGCTTGAAACAAGTTAATCAATGTTGAAGAGTTCATCAAGAAGATGAAGAAATTAACTGAGCATTTATGTGATGAGATGCTTATAGCTCAGATCATCTATAAATTCAATGTTAATCTCTTTCGTTGTTCTTGTTTTAAATACTTTATCGAAGATGAAGTCTGATTGAATGCTCGCAATCTCAGCATCACTCGCTTCGTTGTCAAGTTAGATAATCATAACGTTGACTTCTTCAAGATCAAGCATGTCTTCAAGAATAATTCTCTGATCATTGAGTTAAATCTTTCAGCGTTCATGAAGATTCATTCAATCTTTTATATCATTCTTCTGAATCATATTGCAAGTGACTTTCTTTCGAGTCAACGTCAGAAATCTTGAGAACTCATTATCATTGAGAATGACGAAAGATTCTGATATGTAAACAGCATACTAAACTTCAAGCATGATAGACACTATAATTCATTTCTGCTCAAGTATTACATTGATTAAGAAGATCACTTTTCTACTTGAAAGTCTTTTCATCTTCTGAATAATTGTAAGCAAACGCTTGATGAATATCATCTCGTCAACTCTGTCGTCAAAGAATCACATGTACTGTCATGTGTGATGTTTCAATGTCAATGTCAAGAACTTTAAGTTCAATCTTCATCATCTCAATTCAGCTCAAATCTGACTCAGATCTTGTTTAAATCTGTTTCAGACATCTTGTTTAAATCTGTTTCAGATGTGATTCAAATGTATTCTAGTTTCATCTGTGCATCATCACATTAAACTGCATTTCATCTCTTTCTTACTCAGATCTGACTCAGATCTTGTCTAGATCTGATTCAGACATCTCGTCTAAATCTGATTCAAATGTGACTCAGATGTGTTTCAATTCTCATGCATCATCACGTTAAAATGCGTTTCATCTCGTTTCACTCTTCAGACATCTTGCTCAGATCTGATTCAGATGTGACTCAGATTTATTCTAGTTTCATCTGTGCTTCATCACATTAAAATGCATTCACATCAATTCTTGTCTCACTTCAGTCTTCATCTTTGATTCTTTCTCATCTTGTCTTGTTTCTTCTCATCATCTTGCAGAAGCTCAGTCTTGAAGAGAGAAGTTACTGTCATGATGTCAGATCATTATCTCAATTTAGAACATAAATTGTTGATATTTTAAATAATTTCGATTCATTGAATCTGTTTCGCAGTTCAATGAATCAAGTCATTAATCTAATCATCATCATCTTAATCTAGTTTCAGCAATTTTGTTTCAATCATCTCAGTCATGTGCGCGAACTTCTGCAATCTTAAGTCAATAAAACTACTGTTTAGTCTTGATTCTGCTCAATTTATGTATATAAAAGTCGAGTTCTCATTCTTTTCTTTCACTCTTTATCTTTTATCTTATACATTATCTGATGTATTGTCTTGTACTTAAATTCTATCAAAGTAATAATAATAATATCAGTCTTTTATATTGATAGTATCTTTAGTTTAGCTCAGTCTCTGACATTAACTTAATTTAAAACATAAATTGTTGATGTTTTAAATAATCTTGATTCATTGAATCTATTTTGCAATTCAATGAATTAAATCATCAATTTAATCATTGTCATTTTAATCTAGTTTCAGTAATTTTGTTTTAATCATTTCAAAATGTGCATGAATCTTTGCAATCTTAAGTTATAAAACTATTGTTTAGTCTTGATTCTGCTCGATTCATGTATATAAAAGTTGAACTTTCGTTCTTTTCTTTCACTCTTTGTCTTTCATCTTATACATTATCTGATGTATTGTTTTGTATCTAGATTCTATCAAAGTAATAATAATATCAGTCTTTTATATTGATAATATCTTTAGTTTAACTCAGTTTCTGACAATGTCTTGAACAATGTTTAAAGCTTATTAGAATTTGATATTTCAAAATATATGATTGCAAAATTAATTGCAAAATTAATTGCAAAATTAATTGCAAAATTAATTGCAAAATTAATTGCAAAGAAATTATGAAACAACATTAATTATGCAATAAATGAAATAAAGTGAAGAAAAACTTACTCTGTTTCAGATATTATTTCACTTCATTAGTTGAAACAAGTGATGATGAATTGTGACATCTGAAATTTCGTTTAACAATTATATTTGTGATGAAAGATGATTGTTACAAGACTTTTTCTTGAAGTTGATCTTGCAATGTAGTTGAGTTGAAAGCGTAGTGTCTAGCATAATAATTTATAAACTTTCATTTGTATTTTTGTTTATAATTACTGTCTTGTCATGTAAATCAATTGTATGAATTTAGTTTCTGATGAGAATGTATAATATTTTCAAGATTGTACATTAACTTTTGATTATGATTGACATTCACGTAATCTTCAAATAATTTAATTTGAGCTTGCATTAAGACTTTCAAAAGCGAATGCTTTCAAGAATGTTGCTTTTTCTTCAGAATTATCATGTGATCTTTGATATGAAAGAACAAAACATCATAAACAATGTAAATTGAATTGATGTTAAGTTCATAATTATGTTCAAGTAAATCAATGAATATCGCGAATGATTTAAGTAGTTCTACGAGATATTGAACATGTTTTCATTCTTTCTTATTGAAAGATAACTTTTGAAAAGTTATATTTTCATTTTCGTGAGTAGAAATATAACTCTTGATGAAGTCTTGAAGACAAAGTGCTTTCAAAAGTATAAAACAGATGAAATTTCAACAAGTTTTAACATTTTATATCATCTTGAGACAAAGTTTGAAATTATGTTGAGTCTTGTGAAAGTTCTTTATTCTTTGAGAACTTACGTTCATATAAACAGCAAGCTTTCGAATTTAATTGAAGATTATTATAATGTCATGAATAAGAGTTTACTCTATATTTCTGATCATGATTGCAAAATCGATTGCAAAGCAAAGTAACATGATAAATAAAAATTATTGATTATCTTGAACAATGTTCGAGATAAATTCTCTTGTACAGACATGCTTTAAAGACTAATCTTAAGTATTCAATATTTCTTCTCATTCTTGTTCTCTGAACTTAACATCAATGATTTTAGTAACTGTTTAACAGCTAACTGAATTACATGTGCTAAACATGATAAATGTGAAGTAGCTGAGAACATTTGCAAAGTCTCATTTAATATCATCATCATGACATCATTATTGCTGACGTTGTTCATGATTATAGTCATAACTCAATCTTGAATATCAAGTTCTTGCAATATTTATTCAGTAATACTGCTTAGATTGCTATTAATATGCTTATCTTCAATTTGTTCAAAGCTCAACAAGACTTTATGATATTCTCAGAACTTAATGTAGTAAAATCTCATGATGACTAGAAAAGATAATTTATTAGAACTAGTTCATTCATCTAGATTAATGAAGATTTTAGTATTCATTAATAAATTCTTGAGTATATTGATTCAAACAACAGTCGCTTCATTCTTGAAAGAGATTGTAAGTTTGATTCTGTGTGACAGAATAATGCTTGATTATGTTATTTCAAATACTCATTGAAATTAAAGATTATCAATAACAACATGAGAAATATTCAAAGTGACAAAAAAATTTTGAAGTTGTAATGCAAAGACTTCTGAAGTATATTCTTGATGAAAAGTATAATGCTGTGATTTGTTAATCTTTTGCAATCTTTTTTGCAATCTGTTTTGCAATCTGTTTTGCAATGTGCAACTAAAAAGTAACTTATTGAAGCTTTAACTTTAACAAAGTTATGAATGTCTTGAACTTTCGTGATCTTAATTGCTAAATTTGTGTATTTATCACAATCTTTGCTATTCAAATAATGTTTCATGATGCTGTTATTGATGCTTCTATTATCAAAATGCTCATAAACATGCAAATATAAACAACAAATGAGTTTAAGTTTTTCGCTTTCAACTAAAGCTGTCTGATAAAAGTTATTTCATATCTCATCTGTTCATGATTGTAAGATTCACTTTGAATAATGATAGTTTGATACTTTTCGTTCTACTTGCATTGCATATTAAGCTTGCTTTTATCAATTCTGAAATATATGTTGATATTCTTGCTCATGATTGTATAATACATATCATTCATTGTGTAATGATTGCAGTTTAAAGAGCATGATAGAAGTAATGTTAGAAGAAGAAGATTGAGCATTATTATGCTCGCTGTCGTTAAGATTCTCTGAAGTTATATTTATAGAACTGAAGAAACTGTTCATACTTGCTTGTAATTTCGATGTTCTCATTCAAGAGAATCATATAATAAGCAAGTTAAATGAGAAAGAGATTGCAAAAAGAATTGCAAAAAGAATTGCAAAAAGAGTTGCAAAAAGAATTGAAAACAAGTTTGATTTTTCAAGTGTCATTAAGCTTAAAGTTTGAAAATCAATGCAAATCATGCATCACTATTGACTTGTAATTGATTGATTCTTATCTTTTAAATTAACTGTTAATTATTCTAAAAACTAGCACATTTTAATAGATTTTAAACATCATGATTGACTAAGAAGCTTATTATAAATACAAGAAAATAATTATACAGAGGTGAATTGAAGTACAAAATAATCATTGCACAAAATTATGCAAAAAGAATGTTTAATTCTTCTGTTCACTTTTGCTATTTAATTATTACATGGAAGTATGATATGATGCTGCATGCAATAAATAATTCTATCTATCAGCTTGTGACTGCAAAACTAGCTAAATCATTGATTTAAAAATACTCAATTTCTAAAATATGAATATTAAAAGAATCAAAAAGATTACTTGACTTCTTAATTTTAAATATTACTTTTCAGATTTCACATGTCAATTTGTGTGAAATATTTAATGTTCATTCAGACTTGTCATAGTCAAAATTTGTCAATCAATTCTCAGTCTGATCTGATAACATAATTCACTTGCATGACTTGTTTTTAATTGTCTTTCTTTTCAATCATACTACATGTTATAGAGTTTTCTCAGACGTGATAAATGATTCTTGAAAGCACTTTGATGTCAATTTGCAATCTCAAAAGATATGATAATTTCTGAAGAAGACTTGATGATACTGATCACTTTCTGCTTTTCTATATATCATAATGTTAGTATAAATATTGAAATACAAGTCATGAAATTGATTGCAAAATTGATTGCAACATCAAAAGCAAAATCAAGAGTAAAATCAAAAGCAAAGTTCAAATAGTAAAAGAAATAATAATCATGTTGTAAACAAAATTACAAAAAGAACTGTCAAAAACTTACACAATAAGATGACACACTACGTCTTTTCAGAAATTCTGAAACTGTTGAAGAATCTTCATTGTTAATGCTTTTCTGATGACATTCAAGTCATTCATCATCTTTTCGTTTGTCATCATCTTGAGCTTTTCGCTCAGAAGCAAGTTATTCATCTGATATCATTCTTTCATCTGAACATCATTGATGTCAGAAAGCTTCTCTCATTGAAAATTCTTCATACTTATATTAAAACAAGCGCTTAGTATCAAAGAATCTTAATTGAGACTTGCGACATCAAGATGTGTTCTTACATGATTCACTGTATTTTCTTTCACAATTCTATGAATTTATTAATATTTAATTGCAAAAAAGATTGCAAAAAATATCGTTAATTTCATTTGCTGTTTACATATGTAATTAACAAGAACTCATGATCATTATTTGATGCTTGTAAATAAACATTCGATTTTTTGAATTGCTTGATTCAGTAGAAATGAATATTTCTATCTTTGTTTTTCACATTTTCAATTTTCTTCTCATTATTTATCATATTTTGCACATAAGTTTTAATATTTTTTGAATGTGTATTATTGAAATAATCTTCAATAGTCGATCAGCGATGAAACTCATCTGTACGCGATGCTGACTACGAATCTACTGTCTAGCTACAGTAGAGTCTAGAGATTATCAAAAGTTTGAACGACATCAAGATGCTGCGTGATGATGAAGCGCTGTGCGTTGATCGCGTGCAGAGTTTTCGCGATCGCGCAGACTTCAATAATCTCAATGCACATGCTACAAAAGCAATCTGCACGCAGATGAGAAAGTCAAATAGAACGCAGAACTACGAGGAAAATCGCTTATGAAAATCATTCGATTCAGCATCTTGTCGCTGTGATGACAAGAACTGAAACAGAACACTCTCGCGTTTGATCTGTTGAAAATGATTAGCAGAAAGAACTTGAATCACGAACATTCTTTAGATTTATGTGTTAACTACGTATAGATCTTGTTAAGACTGCGTGCCTGTTACTACGACATGAGCAACTCACAAGTCTTGTTAAGTTCGACACAAGCAAACTTGAGAATCTCGTTAATATCGTTTAACAGATGTTTAGACACAGACATTCTATATGTAAAGGATACGCTGATGAGAAGACTTCGTTAAGAGAAGAGAAACACAAGCGAGTTAGTAAAGAATGATCGAACTACGCTGTCTGATTAAAAGTGTAGCATATGAACATTTCTGCAAGACATGATCGATCTGCACGAGAAAGATCTCTACAGATAACGTGAAACAGATGAGTTGCACGCTTTACAAGCAAAGCGAGCGTCTGCAAGACGTGATATACAATGACGATGACTGTCGATCTTGAGAATCTCATTTCTTCACTGAGTTCTGACTCTTAAATGTCTTGATGATAGAGTCAATCTCTAGTCAAAGACATCGTCTGTATAGCTCGAGAAAACAGTAGCGCATGTCGATGTGATTAGAGAAGAAATCGACTGCGATATGCATGTGTATCGCAGACGAAACGTCTGCGACTCATGCTTAAGAAGTAAACTGTCGAAATCTGAGCAGTGAGAGATCTCATTTCTCTTGAACTGTGAATCTGTCGCAAGAAAACTCTCTGAGTAATCTCTCAAGCTCAAGGGAAAAATCAGCATAGAGATCGTGCTCTATGTATGTTGCATGCAACGTATACAACATATTTTTGATAGCTTGCAATGCAGATGACGAAACGCAGACGCTAAGACTTCTAAACGTCTACAATTCATGCTCATTGTTTACTACATTCACAAAGAAATCTTCAATCATTTCTCGTTTGAACGAACTACTCAAGAACGACTGCGAACAACTGATCGTAGAAGATTTCAATCTACATCATTCTCACTGAGAGAAACGAAGATGCTTCACTCGTCATACGACGACTGATACTCTACTAAACATCATTACAAACGCAAGACTGAAATTATTGCTGAAATCAGACACTATTACTCGCGAAGCTCACAATCAATTTACAACGATTGATTTAGTCTTTAGCAGCGAGAAAATACAGTTCATGACACGCAAGTGCAAGGTACGAATCAATCTACATCAGAGGTCAAATCATCTTTCGATCGTCACAGAGCTATGTCTACAAACAATCTCAGTGCAATTCTCGACTCAACGACTTTGAAAAAAAATGAATACAGAAGCATTGAGTGCTTATCTGCAAATACATCTATCTTTGAAACGCTCTTTAGACGACAAGACTATGATGAATGACAGAGTGTGCAAGATTATCAGAGTGCTACAGAAGATCATCAAGAAATCTATTTTCTTGACAAAGTCATCAAATCGAGCAAGAGACTTTTGAAATCAAAGCTGCTTCGAAGTAGTAATGAAATCAAGATGACTGCGAATCATATGAAAAACGCAAGGCACATTAGAAGCGTGAAATGAATATCTGAAGCACAACGATCATAAAAACAAGATCATTCAACAAATGAAATGCGCACACTTCAGATCACAAATGCATGAGCTGAGCGAAGCACTCAAATCGATATGATGCTTTGCAAAATGAGCTAGAATCGAAAGTCAGCTATCTAAAAAGCTTTCTCAGTTTTCGTCATTGAAGCGAAGCGACATCGATCATATGATAACGACGTTCGAGAAAAAAATCGAGATACTGCGAGAAAAGTTCTTTCTCTCATCTTCTCAAGCGAATGTCAGCGACATCGCAGAATCATTCATATCTCTGACAGTCTCATTCAATTCACGCATCACAGAAGATGAAGTGAAGCAGACAATCAGATGAGTAAAAGCAGACAAAGCATCAGACGCTTCAGATATTTCAAACAGAGCACTTCAAGCGAGTCTTGCAGAACTGATTTCAGTACTGACGAGTTTATTCAACGCATGCGTAACACACAAGTATCATTCAAAGCAGTTCAAAAAGACTCAGACAATAGTACTACGCAAATCGAAGAAAAGCGACTATATTGATTCAAAGACGTATCGACTCATTGCTTTGCTCAATATCATGAGCAAAGTGCTGAAGTCAATCATGATCAAAAGACTGAGTGACATAGTCAAGACTCATCACATGCTATCAAATGCTCAAATAAAAGCGAAACGCAAGCGATTCGTGATCTCGACGTTAGATCTATTAATAGATCAAGTTCACACAGTGTAAGACTGTGAAATCAAATATGTGATCTTCATGCTAAGCTTAAACGTCGTCGAAGCGTTTAATCAAGTCTCACACGTCAGACTTCTGCACACGCTGAAAATGAAAAGAACATCGAGCTACATAATCAAATGAACACGCAGCTTTCTAAAGAATCGAGAGACATCGCTAATATTCGATGAATAAACGAGCGACATGCGTGAGATAAACGCAGGCATATCGCAGAGATCTCTCATTTCATCGATTCTCTTTCTATTCTTCAACGCAAGTCTAATAAAAAAATGCGAAGCACTGAAAATTAAAATCGAAGTGCTCAACTTCGTAGATGATATTAACATTCTAGTCTACGACAGATTCACTGAAGAAATCTGCAAAACACTGAGCAAAGCACACGATGTCTGCGCGAAATGAGCTTGCACTCATGACGCAACGTTCGCATTAGAAAAGTATGAGCTCACGCATTTCACTAGAAAATCGAAGAAATTCGACATGATGACTAGCATACAAATAGAAAACTCAGTTATCAAATCGAAATCAGATGTACAAATTCTAAAGATGCAACTGAACATGAAACTGCAATGAAACGCGCATCTTCGACAAATAGAGACGAATCACGTTACAAGAATGCTGACACTTAGTCATCTTGAAGTCTTCACATGAGAAGCTATCTTCACAAAAGCGAGACAAGTATACTCAACAGTAGTGAGATCAGAAATCGCATTCGAAGCGTCAGTCTGACATCAGCGTGACAAGAAAGATGAACTGTCGAGCAAAGAATGCAGACTAGAAACACTTCAGAATCAGACTCTGCGTCACGTAGCAGAAGTGTTCAAAAGAGTAAACATTGAAACTCTAGAGGCAGAAACATACACAAGCTCGCTACATGTTCATCTGAACATGCTACAGAACAAGATCACGCTACACAGTTGAGTTGATGATCGAACGCAAGAGATCAGACAAGCATGTGAACTAATACGCGCTCGTTTGACGAGAGTTAATCACGTCATTTCTCACTCACTCATCATCAAGAAAATAGTACTTCTGAATGTCTTCATTCAAGAAGGTGCGAAGATACAGTCAAGACGCAGACGACGCTTTTTCTTCTTCACGATTTCAACAAGCGATAGCATCGCAATAGCACAGTATCACAAAGATCAATGAAATCAACGATGGAAAAAGTACAGAGAACGTGTCGCAGATGTCAACGCAATCTCAGCACAAAGATCGCATCTGAGCAAAAAGATGATAAAGATGCGTGATGATCTTCAGAAAGCAGAAAGCATTCTTGCAATGCACATCAAAATTGAACGCATAGATCTGAATGCTTATCTGCACTCTAGAAACGTTTCAGGCACGAATAGCTCGCGATGTGACTGCGAATGAAGTCATCAGACGACGAAGCATGTACTCATGCACTGCTCGAACTGATCGCATCTGCGATCAAGAATGTTACAAGATGCTGACTTCTCAAACTATTGAATAATTATCGTCATCACGAAGAGTCTCAAAGCAGTAGCGAAGATGATGATGAAAACGAAGCTCTTGAAGCAATTTAAAGTGACTAGAACATTCGTTCTCTAACGTGCAATCAACGCGAACAAATTTGATACATAGTCTTAAAACTCACTGTTTCGACTGCGTGAAGCAGTCGTATAGACTGCGAGTGATTTTCTACCTCAGAGAGTTTTGTTCACTCGATACAAATAGCATAGAGTCTCTTATGAGTTAATCTAATCGATGTCACAAGAATGTATGAATTTATTATTATTATTATTATTATCTTCAATAGTCTTGCGCTTGTGAGTAAATATTATTATGAATGCAGAACAATAGTTAACTTGTAAAAACAATGATGTAATGATTTAAATAATGAGATGAAATAATGAAGATTAATCATAATGATGAAATATGAAATTTAAACTTTAATATCTTGATTTAAGATTTTAAGATTTAAATCATCATCATTTCAACATTAATTAAGTCATGTAATCATCAACTTTTTTCTTCTTTTATCTTCAAATAATAACAACATACTGCAATTATGATTGCAACAGCTAAGTAAGTTATGTATTAATCTCATGAGTTTATAGAAAATCGCAAAACTGATTGCAATACAAAAATAATGAATTTAACTTTAACAACAAAATGTTACTCAGCATCTTTGATTCTGCAACTGATGAGATTTTGAAATCAATTTTAAATTCAAATGAATTCTTCAACTTGCACGAATTTATGTACATATTTTATTTTTTATTACTCTTGAATTGATCATAAAACTGATTGCAAAGTATAAATAATATCACAGCGAATTCTAAATTCAAGTTTACAAGATTAAATTTCAATCATGAGTTAAATAATAAATTGTGATTGTCAAGCAGCTCAGAATCATCATTATCAAGCTTATCATCATCATTCTCATCATCATCATCTTCATCATCATTCAGTAAAAAATCTCATAACAAGCAATTTGTCAAAAAAATGCTTTGAAAACAGTCAATAATGAAGTTGAGAACTGATGATAAAAAGATGAAGTTCATCAGAGTAAGTTTTGAGTCTTACTAAATTGCAAAAATGATTGCAAAAGTGATTTCAAAGACGCTGATCATATATTAGAATGTTCAACTCATTGAATCAGCTTGTGTTATTAATGTCATCATAAAAAGTGATTTTATCAAACTCAAGAAAATGCGAAAATATTGCAAAGAAACTGTGACATTTCGTGAAATTCATCGATATCAAAAAACAATTGACTTACTTATTTCAAAGCTGTTGTTTCAGCGTGTGATTCGCGAAGTGTGTCATGAATTGATTGAAATCAATCTTTGCTTTCAATCAAAAGCTATAAAGACATTGCAGAAGATGACAGAAGCATGACTTGTTGTGATGTACAAAGATTAGTTTCATGATCAATTTTGCAATCAATTTTGCAATTAATTTTGCAATTGATTTTGCAATTGATTTTGCAATTGATTTTGTGATTTAAATACTGATTACTTAACAGACATCAATCTTTGCGCAATTCACGCAAAGTGTATAATCATTCAAGCAAAGAATATGAGATTGATTTTTCATCTTATGAGCGAAAAGTTTACATTTGAAGCTTGTTCAAATTACATGACGAAGTAGATAGTCATGTTACTATGCAATCAGAATGCAACGCTGTCGCAAGATAAATAGATAGTAAATACAATTTTTGCACTGTCACACTGTTAGTAATACTATTGCTTTCGCGCATAATTCAAGTTAATTCTTATCGCTTTTGTCAAGAACTTTAGTTTTTTTTCTTTTAAATGTAAAGTCAATTGATTAACTATTTGTATGCATGAGATTTCAGCGTAAACGAAATTTTTACACACGCTAATTAAAATTATTTATATTGATGTCATTTTAGCACGTCAAAGTTGATATTATTTGTTGCTAATCTTTCTAAATTAAAGTGCGCGAAAATTTAGTTTGTGCAAAAATCTCATGCATACAAGTAATTATTCTATTTTTAAAAATTGAATTTGAATTCAGTTTGCATAAAAACTCTGTGCATATGAGTAAGTATACTATTTTTAGAAATTGAGTTCAAGCAACTCAATTCAATCTCGAGTTGAGCTCAAGTTGAGAAAGATCAATTCAATCTCAACTCAAACTCAGAATTGAGTTGAGTTAACTTTCTTCAATTCAACTCAATTCTAACTTGACAACAGATTTAACTATTTTAGTTGAAATCAGAAATAAATGCATTTAACTATATTAAGAATGATATTCTATTACAGTATTACTAGCAGATAATATATAAAGAAACTGACAACTTTTAAAAAAGAAACATATTTGAATACATAATATTAATATACATAATATACATTTACTTTGAAGTTTGAAGACAGTACGAGTAACAATCAGCTGTAATATATAAACAACAAACATAACTGAATGTTCAAGAACAAGATAGAAATAATCTGTTACAAGACAATGCTATACAATGCATTTGACATGAAGATAAGATTAGCAAAGTCATATTTATCACTTGAACAATTAAATTGATATTAAGTATGTGTTCTGTGTCAATGTGGTAAACGATGATGTCAGCAGTGTCATTTAAGCGATTAGGCATGCAAAGTGATCTTATAAGTCGAGAAGTTGGTCAAAATGATAAATCTGAAATCATCTATTTTACCGTCTAATTACGTGATTAGGCACTCGATGAAATTTGCCGATGGTTCAATCTCACTATATAGAGAGACTGAGACTGTAGAGCTAAGTTCTGATGAGACTTTAGCTTTCTATTATGCAACTCTCGTACTGCTGAGACGAATGAATGCTCAGCTAGCCTAGATCGTAGCCTATGCAAAGATACATTGAATTCGCGTGCAATTTCGGTTTGACTCGGGGTTTGACGTGTGTTTAAGGCGTTGGTAGTCTTCTGAATTCGATGCTCAATAGCTATGTAGATAAAAGTCATGACGTTGAATATTGATCGATTTTTGAAGGTTGTTGGTGTAATATGGTTGAATTTTGGTTAGGTGGCCGATTTGATTACATGGCTGGTGAGTATGCGAAGCAAGACCAGTGGGCAGCACAGATCTGCAGGGATCTCGGTGTGTCGGAATGTGTCAACGGAAATGGACAGACAGTTCAGATGTTCGGAGATAATCAAGGAGCAATTGCTCTAGTTAAAAACCCTCACCTTCATGAACGGTCGAAGCACATCGACATCTGCTACCACTTCATCCGCGATCTTACCGAGCAAAAGAAGCTGGAAATCGAGTACATCCCGACCGCTGAGATGATTGCTGATGCGATGACGAAGCCATTGACAAGGGTTTCTTTCGAGAGGTTCAAGGGACAACTGGGAGTTGTAAAAGAATCTTGGGAGCATAGGGGATCGTCTTATAGGGTGTTGAAGAATGTTGCAGTACGAGTCCGTGCCACGCTGTCACGTGATTGCGGGTTCTAGCGGAGAGCTAAGCGAGGACCTGATGTAGTCACTAGTCAGGTGTCAGGCCTCGTATCTAGGGCATGAACATGTTTAAAACATGTTTTTTGACTACCTTCTTTAGCCTAGCTCAAAGCGTGTTTTATACACGCTTTTTAAAGGAGGTTTTAAACACAGGGGTTATATTTATAGTAGCAAACTAATAGAGGGGTTAATTAGCCTGCAGGTCGACCCCTTCACCATGTAAGGTAAAGGAAGCTTCAAAAGCACCTGGCCGTCGATGATGCATTGATGCTATTTAAATTCTCGTTGAGGGTATTCTCGCTCGAAGGATTTACCCTGGCCATAGCAATTTACTGTCATTGCTGCAGTTTGATGTAATCTTTTAGCTACACCGACGGCGAGGGATCTGATATTTGCATCGAGGGTGGTCTGAATCGAGAGACGATCGGGGTTTGTAGGTCTTCTTCTGTACTGGTCAGCTCCATGAGCCATGGTCATATGACAGTGACGGCACTGAACAGTAGCAAGCCTTCCAGGTTCGATTATCTGCTAGAAGTTATCGACGACGAACTGGTTCAAAGGCCTACCGCCACGTTGCGAAGGCATTGCTGAAGGTAGGTAGAGAGGTAGGGATCTGCAAGCAGGTTAGCTAGTAGAACTGACGACAGCGAGCGGGGTCAACAGCGAGGTGAACCTCCCTACTATTCATTTACCCGTCAGTTATACGGCTCACCCTAAATATAGCATACTACGTACAATCACCACCACTAGTAAGGGTGTTCGAATAGTTAGTAAGCACAGAACATTGTTTTACCTCATCTCAATACCCCCTCAATACCCCTCAATACCTTAAGTCTCGAAGTTCCCCTACAGTTCTATTGACTTTCAAAATGCCCCCACGAGGTTGCGAGTTTGACATTGCAGAAGAGCTGGATACCGTACCTGTTACACTACAAAAGAAGGTTAACAAGATAGATAGTAGTAAATACATCGAACGAAGGTTGAAAATAGAAAAGGGGTTACAGCCTTCTTCTGACTGGCTCGGCGAGTCGAGCTTGATACTTTAAACACTAGTTCCCGTACCCATAAAGGTTAAGCTTCTACCATAATAGGTTTATCTGTAGATCTGAAGGTGGGCCGTATACACTGTATTCAGGGTTTTAATTGCTGGCGCGCCACCAAATTTTAGCTGCATTAGGCTTATGTCTAACCGAATGTGATATAGCTTATACGCATAATATCTACCGTCTAAAATTTGGTTTGCTTCCCCTCTGCAGCAATAACGGCCTCGCATCGATCATGCATCGAATCAAGAAGCTTCTTCAATTGCTCGAATGTGACTGCATCCCAGGCTTCCCTCACTGCTTTTCTTAGAGTATTGTAGAAGAGCTTGTCCTGATCGTCATAATGCTCTTGTATTCAGTCCTTCATTATGTTCCATACGGCTTCGATGGGATTCAAATCGGGTGAGTATGAAGGCCAGTCTATAACGCGTATACCTCTTTCTTCTAGCTCTTCTCGAGTGTATTTTGCTGCATGCCCGGAAGCATTATTCTGTATGAAGGAGAGACTCTATTTCATTCTCATTCAGCCGTGTATAACAGATACAATATGCTCACAATAGAACTCCTTGTTGATTTTACTTCATTCTTTCTCCCAGAATACACAGAGCTCTTTCGTTGATCTTGAAAAACATTCTCAAAACATTCATTCACTCTTCTTCGGAAGACGAGGCACAATACAGGTGAAATCGTACTCTTCGTGAGATCGTCTAGTGACTCATATTCTGCGATGACGACTGCCGTTGACCCACGTTTCATCACTTCACAGTATAGTTTGTCACTGTTTCTTGGTTCAGTTTAGGTGTTCGTATGCTCAGGCTAATCGAAGAAGTCTGTTTTTTTCAGAAATGAGAGACTTTCTTCGAGTCACTCTTCTGAAGAAGCCTTTTTTTTTGCAAAGCTCAACGAATAGCATCTTCAGAAACATCTCATTCAAGCTTTCAAGAAATTTGACAGTACGAAAGCTGTCGATTCTCCTGCGAAGCACATACAAAATCAATCAAAATTTGTAGAGATTTGACGTCTATAGTCAATTTACGTTCGCATTGACGTTTCTGCGAAGTAGGTCGATGAGTACTGACATATTGAACTTGACGGATCATTATTTTCAGATGTTCAGCTATTTTGAAGTATTTCCATCCAATATTCCTTAGTGTTTGAACCTGAAGTCGTAAATCACGGGGTAAATCCGACTGTTTAGTGAATGTAATAGAGAGCTTCATAGAAGGCTCTGTAGAAGGTTTCGAAAGCTTCATATTGATAGATAGATATGTAGATAGATTGATGAGTAGATAGAAAGCTGAATAGAGAGCTGAATAGAGCTGAATTTGGAGGTCGGTAATTGGTGTGGCTGGAAATTGGTCAGATATTTTGAATATACTCGATAAGAGCTAGTAGGGGTGTTCTTAGCGTGCGTTAACAATTAAAACCCCAGATACCGTAGTAACTGACGGGTAAATGAATAATTCATGTCTAGCTTACATAATAAAAAACCGAAAAAGCGAAGCAAAAAAGCCGCTAAGAAGTATTATACATGCTTTTTGTAGAAAAAACGGTTTATCGTGCCCTACTCGTATCCTGTAACTTGCAGTACTCGTACAGTACGGTACTCTCACCATACCATACGTTAGATCTCTTTAGGGCAGTCGCCCTAGCTGCCGAAGCCAGCTAAGACCTTTTCATTTTCCGATAAACCCCGCAATCCAGAGCCGCCCTCGACGTAATAATAAAGCTCCACCCCTGCCGGCATCCATCACTGACGGGCAATCATGACGATAGCCCCATCTAGTGCACCTGTGCCCCGCTCAATGTCTTCTCAACGTCGTTCGAATAGGTCCGAGACGTCTCCTCAAGTTCTCGCGTCAACAGCGGGGACATTCCAAGCCCTCGACATTTTCCAAAACAGTCTTCAACATGGCAGACAGCATGTCGACGGCTCAATCTCGATTGGCCCAAGTCAAAGACTTTGTGACTATGAACAAGACTGCCACCACCATTCCCTTCGATCCAGAAAATACAAAGTTCCCCAACCGCAAGGAGGTTCCCCAGCGGTCAGATGCTCCCCCAGGAGCTGCTTGGGTATGGGGGAAGGATGACTATGTATGGGCAACGTCGATGATTGGTGTTACCAAGTACTAATGGCGACGACAGCTAGGCCGGTTGAACCTGCTCACTCCTACGAGAGTCAAGGCTGCCGCTGCAGAAATTAGGACCGGAGAGATGGTTTCGCTAAAGTACGACATAACTCCCTGTCGCTGTCATCCCGCTAAAACCGGACTCTCAGCTTGCCATTGAACATCCCAGAAGTCCCCGGCTTCGGTCGAGAATCCTTTCAGCATGAGATCAAGCCGCTTATGGAGAACATGGCCTACGACGACAAATATACTCTCAATACGCAAAGTGGTACTCAATGGGATGGCTTTAGACATGTTCGTCCTGACTTTTCAGTCATATACTCTGTCAGAGTGCTAAGCCTTCACAGGTCGCTCATATGGCTTCCGCTACCTTCTACAACAACACCCATGGCGAAGATATCATAGGGCCCAAGGCAAATGACAAGTGTTCCATTCACCATTGGTCCGAGCATGGGATTGCAGGTCGTGGCGTCTTGCTGGACTACCGGTCCTACGCGCATAAGAAGGGCATACAATACGATTCATATGAAGCTCATCCAATCTCCTACCAAGAGCTCTATCAATGTGGCAAGGACCAGGGAATGGACATTCGTCCAGAAGCGCAAGGTGGAGATATAAAGCCTGGGGACATTCTGTTCGTCCGCAGTGGCTTTATCGAATCGTATTACAGCAAAACCTCTGAAGAGCGGAATCAACTAGCTGTACGCCCTCACCACTTCGGGCCAGACGACGGACAGAGATATGCTGGCGTCGCCCAAGAGGAGAAGATGCTGGATTGGTTGCACGACTGCTACTTTGCCGCTGTTGGTGGAGATGCTCCTGCCTTTGAGGCATGGCCATCCAATAAAGGTAAGGAGACAAAATAGTTTAAATATGCATAGTTGACATCTTTCAGAGTACTACCTGCATGAGTACCTCCTTGCCTTGTGGGGTAGCCCTATCGGCGAAATGGTTGATCTCGAGAAGCTTGCACAAAAATGTCGGGAAAGGAATAGGTGGTTCTTCTTTGTTACCAGTGCCCCGGCAAATGTTCCTGGTAAGTACCTCTTAAAATCTTGCTGAGAAGCTCATCGCTGATATCGGAACACAGGTGGTGTCAGTACGCACGTGAATGGTACCGCGATACTCTGAAGTGGACCCTCGAATGTTCGAGCTTGTGGATAGGTTCTATTTTGAACAATACGGTTGATAAATGACTGAGGCGAAAGACTACGGCTCTTTCCTCATGGTCTAGTCTGGTCCTATATCTTGTAAACAGCATTCTTCATGTTGAAAAACTTCTTCAATTTTTTGTTGTTCTTAACGCTTTGTCATATTCAACTTACTGATACCTTATGATGCAACCAATCCATGATTATATCCCAATCACGAATCTAAACGATAATCCATGAACGGGTGCCCTCATTGATGACCCAACAAACCCCATGAATAAAGTGTGAACTTGGGCCTTCATTCATCGAGTACTCACTATATATATTAACTGACATATCAATCATGAAGCAATTCCCAGGTTATACTATGACTAGGCTAGCCGGCCGTCTTGCTGTCGTCTTCTTGCTCTATATAAGTTCCTGTAGGAAGTAGGAAGGAGTCCAGACAAGATTGTCAAATAAGAACAACAAGAAAGGACGGAAAAAGGACAGAAGAACACAATTTCAATCTCATGTTGTTGAGCATTCAATCGAGAGTATTGATGTGCGATTAACGATTCGTGAGTATATTGTTTAATCAATGGACTGGTAGCTTACTGCCGCTGAATGGCAGGAAACTTCTTGTCGACAACTCGAGTCGTAGATGTAGGAGAATGGGTTTTGTGTCATGCATAGAAAGGTCACCAGTAAGTTTTGACTTTGTCCCACAGTAGCAAATTGCAACCGAAGACTGGGAATACCTTACACAGTGGGACTTAGCCAAAATAAACAAAAATTTCTGCCTATATGTGTTGTAGTGAGTACTACATTATATTGTGTTCAATACGCCTAATGGCGCCGGTACAATGGTGTAATGGTTTTATATCTTTTTCTGTATGCAGAACTTACCTTTCGAGCCCATTCTCTTAGATGCTTTAGCGCATGGGTGGATTGAACATCAAATAGACCTGACATGCAGCGAGCAAGGTCTGAGCCAACCCGAAGAAGACGGTCAGTAATAGAGCAATTGCAGCGAGCCAGAAGGTCCATCTCTGAACTCCTTTCCGTTTGTCCGTCCACCACTGATAGAGAGTACTCGGCTCTGCTTCATCCAGGGCATTCTTGATTATAGAAAGTCGCTCGCCCCAATATTTGTATGTCCTGGGCAACCGGCCCTCGAGATGTAAGATTTGATTTCCGGCTTGTGGGTCCACTAAACCTAGCGGTATCCGTTAGTGAAGCTACATATATTCACAGCCCAGATGATATCTACTTCTTACCTCGCTGCTTCGCTGCTGCTTGCAATTGTCTTTCAAACCATCTTCTGCAGTCTCGGTTGACCCGTGAAGGCAACAGAAGAGCCAAAGTCTGCAGTGTTTCTGCCAGCAAATCTTTTGGCAGACAACCATCGGCTGTACCACTAACGAACGCATTGAGAACAGTTGCATGGTGGTAGAACCGGATGGATCTATCGTCGTCGTCAAGCAAGAGATGGTCTTGCAAGTCATCAGTCCAAACAATCTTGAAGTTGCCAATATGCTCTAGCATTCGGGCATTGAGCATGTGAGGCCACCGTGGCTTCTCCAGTGCGTTAGGAGGATGATAAGAGAATAGTTCGGTAATCACTTTCTCCAAGCTCCAGTCCCCTGGCCAGAATATATTTGTACGAAGTCCAATTGCGCCTGACTGGTAAGTTCCATTGACTCGAATCATCAACAAGAGCCGCACTGCAAGATCGATAGCAGCGTATTGCTGACAATCTTCGCTTGCATGTGGGAAACACGGGTTTGAATTAAAAAAATCGAGAAGTTCTCTTCGTGGCCTTGACTTGTGAATTTTGAGATAATGCACAAGAGCTAGTAAGTGACGAAAGGTCTTGATTGGCAACTTTGTGCCAGAGGAACGACATTCCGCCGAGAGAAATCTAGCTTGATCAGCTTGGAAAAGATATTCTTAAATGATCTCTCACTGGAAATACGCGTCGAATTGTGCGATTGATCGAGTGCAACTAATATGATTTTGCCCCCAAAGGCACTGCAGCAATCTGACTTTCAGGACATCCGTCAGTCCCACAGGACCTGTGGGTGGTAGCAAGACTTCTTCCGGTTCTGGATCTTGTAATCTAATCCTGGCCATGGCTGGCTGAGATATATTAACATTATTATCCTATACCATGGAATACAAAAACGGTGGGGTCTCGATCTGGCGTTGCTTAAATCAAATCAAAAAGGCTTGCAAGATAATGCTCAGCCTCGTCTTCGATGCCCCGCATCTTCCCGATCAATTCTTTCAGCAACCGCAGTGCATAGCCACTCAAAAGTGCGTCTGTCTAAGAGCCAGTTTCTAGATATTTATGAGTTCCGCGTATATCCTATCGCACACAGCTATTGCTTATGTCTTTAACGATTTCGATGCCCCAAGAGACCGTACTAGAAACAGATTTTGGATACCCCAATACGAGTGAGAGTCTAGCTCGAGGCACGACCAGAGTGGCAGCTGCGTCAGAGACATGCCAGCCCAAGCCTAAAGAGGCTTCAAAAGTCAAAGGGACAGCGGCGCGTATCTTCAAACCCACAAGGCCGGAGTACAAAGAATCGTTTGGCGTGCAGCTGGGCAATATACACGGCCGACGGCGATGGGACATAACTGGGAGAGCGGCAGCACTATGGCATGGATCACCAAGAACAGGACTACGAGATACAATTCAGGAATCTCTGGCAAGACCAGAACAAAATATCTACAAAGGTTTTAGTATTCGGCAAGAGGCCATTCTGCATTGTTACATGATTGGACATGACCAAGAATGTGCTCATCCAACCATTACCGTTTGTCATCCACTCGCCGTCGTACTTAGGAGAAGCATAAAGTTGATTTCTGGGATGATTAAAAAGGTGCGTGTTGGGCGGAATGAGAGAGTTCTGAATATGTCTTTACCTGAAGCAGTACAGTTTCAAGACCTTGACCGTCGAAACCGAGATGGAGTTACTGGCAAAATCAGTTCAGCACAATTGTTCCGTGGTAGTAAGCGAGAACGCCAGAAATAGTCCCGATAGTTACACGACCAATATGTGCGGAGCAGATCTGCTGATAGATGATTCCAGCAAACATGCCACGTTGGGAGGTGTCGTGGTAATCGATGGTAAAAGTTTTGGCCTGACGGTCTCTCATCCATTCGCTCAAAAAGTTGAACTACCCGCAATTGAATCTAGCAATGCTGTAAAATTTTATGATAGCAATGGGGATGAGGAATCCGACAGCGATGTATCTCAAGGCAAATCTTCCAGCGAAGAACCCACGCCGGCCGTCGATGCGATGGAATTAAATGAAGATACAAATGGGTCTTCACTGAGAAGAGATGGACTGGCCTTTCCAGAGTCTATTAGGGATGGTATAACGACGCCCCAAGAATCGATATTCATGGGAGATCTGCCACTAAAATTGCTATATAGACCCCCTAAGGTATCCCGGAGAAACTACAGTCAAGCTGCTAGGAAATCGTTTTCGCGCTGTCACCTATCTCCCTGACGAGGCCACCGAGGGTCACTCTTTGGACTGGGCATTAGTTGATCTTAGTACGTACGAATACGCATGTATCAACGAGATCAGACCTCCTCAAACTCCGAAGGCACTATCAGTTATTGGCGTTTCAGAAATACCACCATGTGGAAAGGTTCTCATTGCTACCAGACGTGGGATATTGGAAGCAGTACACGCAGGACCTCAGTCAAATTCTTCGAGGAAATTTGGCATCGACTACCGAGCAACATGGTCCGTACAGCTTATCAATGGCCAATTCGGTGAGTTCCCCATCGATAAGAACACATTCGGCTGTTGATGTCCACCTAGAACTTGGTGATTCTGGTTCTTGGGCTGTGAATGCACATACTGGCGAACTTTACGGCACCGTGGTTGCAGGGATTGCTACATTAGGAACAGGATATATCATCCCTTCCAAGGCTATATTCTCGGACATCCGCCGTAAGGCCTGGACAGAGACTATCGACTTCTTACCCCAGAAAAACAGCATTCATGTCCACTTGCCTTCTTTAACTTCTCCCATCGTGCAAGCGGGTTCTGCTGAAGCCCGGATTTCTCTTGAGATGACAGTAAATACTGATGCAGATAAGTTGAGTAAACCTATTTCTGTCGGTGAAACCGGTTTTATTGCAAGATATATGGAAGAAGCCGCCAAGATACATACCAGCTTTGCATCATTGAAAGGAAAATCGGCTGGGATGGAAGCTGTGAAGGTGGGGGATAGACTAAAAGCTCGCAGGAGAACAAAAACAGGCTGTTTAAGTAAGCCAGTGTTCTAGATGTGTTAAATTTGTGAGTGGCTAATATTCATAGCTTGCCGTAAACGCCGCATCAGGTGTGGAGAAGAAATACCAGCTTGCGTCAATTGTATTAAATCTAAACGAAATTGCGAGGGGTATACTCCAAGAGTGATCTTCAAACATCCTCAAGTTTCCGCACGTGGTTCTGATACGAAAGGTAAGCAAGCTCACATACAGAATATTAACAAGTCGACTAGCCCCACGGGTAATGGTTTCCAATCTTCGTCTAGAGTGGAACATGTGGATCAGCTCCCTTTGGTTGTGCCCCGGCATTCTGAATTCCTTTCTCTACCGAGTGGATCCAGTACGGAAATTCCACCAGAGCAGTATCATCGCCCTTCACAGTATTACCAACTCACGCCCAAGCAACCTTCAAGTGATGCGAACCAAGATATCTTACACCAATCACCTCAAAAGGATATCGCACCATTAAGCCTGCCAGGCAAAATACAGACGGATGATACAAAATTTCGCGTTTGCGAAAAAGCGGTTGAGTCGAGGCCGTCTAATGAGCTAGGCAGATACGATACCCTATCCAAAGAGAAAGAATCAGGAGGACATCCCACAAGCCGTAGTACCACGAATCAAGCTAACCTAGATTCACCGTCTTATACAATCTTCTCATCCAAAACTACTATATTTCCAGCTTACCGGCCAACGCACACAGCATCTCTAACGAATGATTTCTTGGCCCCACAAATATTCTACCACTTCGTACTGACTATTGGACCCAGTCTATCGATCTTTGAGCGCCACTGGCCGAATCCAGAACCAAGGATTGCAGGTACTGCAATCCCAATTCCGCAGCAAGCCCTTTGGACATACATCCTTCCTACGGCAGCCTTGACTAACCAGGCTCTGCGCCATGCAATGCTGGCTCTGGCCAGCTTGCATATGGCAAAGTTGAATTCAACATCAATCCAACCTTCATTGAAGTACTATCATCTCGCTCTCACACGATTAGCGGAAAGTATTCAATTTATTACAGAGCGTACAGATCTTGGTACAATTGCTGCGGCATTGTTATTGGCTCACTTTGAAGCCACGACCGCAGAATATGAGAAATGGACCAATCATCTGTTAGGGGTGAAATGTCTTTTCTTAGAACTCGACATAAAACAAATGGCAAAGGGAAACCAAAAGCAGGCAGGGTCAGCAACCAATCTAAATCGGTAAAGTACCAGAACACGTCCTGCTAACTGCAACGTCCGCGCTAATTAGAGAAGGTACCAGTCAAACGTCAATGGCCCGGATGCAGTCATTATCAGTCAGTTGACGGGACAGTATATTAAGTACGATGAAAGTGGTCACAGCATTGACAATAAGATCGAGCCTGTACGAGCACCGATAGATGAGAACGATGTTCAGAAGCGAGATTCATACTGTGACCTCTTTTGGTGGTATTGCAAGCAAGATGTTTACCAGAGTATGACAAGTGGAAACCAACTCTTGTACGCGGTCACATCCCGATAGTGATCTCTAAGCTGATCTCCATAGACTGCCCTATGACCACTGGAGTCAGTGTCCACCCAGATGTGCAATCGGAGAGCTCGATGCAATCTACGGTACTATGGACCATCTCATTCTGTTAATGGGCAGAATCGCAGATTTTGCAAGCAGAGATCGGCTCTGGAAGAGCAGGATGGTTAAAGAAATAACCCCAGACTCTCCCGACGAATTGGACCTTCGAAGGGCCAAGGACGAGTGGCAAAAAATTCAAAATGCTCTTGACCTTTTCGAACACTGTCTCGGCCCGGAGTGGCAACCCCTTCCACCTGACTTTGTACAGCCGCGCACTTCTCCGTTCGGACCGTGTCTGCAATACAGGTTATCTTCAATAGCTTGTATCTGGGCCACGTATTACACAGGAAGAATAGTGGCTTCTCGTGTGCAACCTTCAATGCCACCTACAGCCGTCCTTGGTGCTTACATCCCTGGTCCTGCGACAAATATCTGGGCTAGTATCGTGGGCCGTATTTGCTGTGGACTTGAAATTCCTCTTCGTGGCCAGTCAATAAAGCCTTCTCTGAGCGCAGTGCTCAAGGATATAAGTTTTGGCCTCTTTATTGCCGGCATGCAGTATCGAGATGAAGATCAACGTAGGTACACCGTGGCTACATTGCAGGCGATTTCGGAAGCCACGGGGTTCAAATTGAGTGCATCGTTTGCGGCAACATGTGAAGCCAATTGGAACATGATGGCTGATGCGGAGAAAGATCCCGCGTTCAATCCAGACATAAAGTTGGAGCCTGTCATCAAAAGAGAACCAATGGTAAAAACGGAGCCCGAAGTAGAAACGCAACAATGGATAAAGACGGAGTCGAAAGAATACGTATTAAAAGACGGCATGCTATCGGCAGCGAATGCAGCCACTGAGCATTACAAGCTCGACAAGCCAGAGTATACCAAAGCCTTCCAGGTCGACGAAGGTCATTACCCTGATACTCAAACCTCGGAGGCCACCAAACCATCGTTCAAAGCTAAGTTTCATTCACCGACGAGCTTTGATGCCGAAGCTTCCTACGCGGAGGATGACGTGAAAAGATTGAGAATCTGCGAGGAAGAATGATACCGAGATACCAGAGGGGTGGACCTGATAGGCAGACAAGCTACTACGGTGGTTCGGGTATGATCTCCTATATGTTGACAGCTTTTTTCCTTCTGTGGATCTCTTCCTATTGTGTCCACTCCCTACTGTTATAAATCAGTGCGAAAATTAAACAACAGGTACTTGGAGGCTTATTGAAAAGAAAAGAAATCTGACGGTAAAGGCTAAGGTAGTTGAGCGATACTTGAGACTAATGCTTCGCTGAGGAAGAATTTGGGAATGCAACAAAACGCTTCCCGGCTACAAATCCGCCATGTCTGCCCAAGCCGCTGAAGTAATGTTAAGATTTCTTATCTTTCCCATCATTCTGGTCCATTCCACCATAGTGGTTCCAGCTCCCCTTATCAAAACTACGATGGAGAGACTGTTGCCGCTTTGGTTCACAGCGTGTTTCGATTGTTCTCATCTTCAGCAACGGCACAACCGTCCAATTCTAGGCATACTTCTTCATGCTTGATAAGAGTAAAGTATGTCGATGGGTAGGTATTTCCAGGATCGAATTTTTGGCCACCTTGGCTCCGTGAACTGGCCAGACTTCTTATGACGCAGATATTCAAGTCAGCGGATTCTATAATAATACTAAAGGTTGTCAGAAAGCATGTAGATGATGGCTCAGATTCACGGTAGCTAAGGTAAAGTGCCACAGTAAAAGAGTCGAGCGCAGACAAACAACAGCGGCCGAATACCAAGGTACATCTTATAACCCAGATCTTTGGGTCCCCCTCAGAGTGGTTTGCTATCAAAGGTATTCCAATCGTTCATAGGAGGTTCGATTCCTAATGGCGCTAGTACAATGGTGTAGTGGTTTTGTTTCTTTTCTCTAATGATAATTAATCTTAGGAAGGATAATGATGAGTATGTTAGCGGTATATCCTGTCTAGAAAGATTAAAGCTAAGTCCCCGGCCTTAGGATGTCACTGGCTTTCACTGATTGGGCAGACTGACTCTCTGCAAACATCACACTCCATCATTGAAGTTCACCTCCATCTATGATATTCACAGCTAATCTATTATACTCTTTTATACCTTATTCAAACCGCAAATCATTGTTGCGCGACAAGATCTTGTTGAAATATGCTATACATACCTGAATAGAATTGTTCCAAAGTGTGCTCACATTTTGGTCGATTCGTCAATCAACAGATCCTTCTATCAACGAGCATCATGAAATCATTTGCATCACTCTTCAAAAGCCATCTCCTCTTCAGCAACCCAGCACGATCGATACAGGTTCATCTCGAGATAATGCTTCTGTCTCACAAACTCCTAGAACGCCGAAAACCAAGAGATCAAGGCAGCCATCGTCCCCGGTAAAGTCTTCGCATTCAAAGGCCTGGGCTGGCTGGATGGGTTCCTCGCTGTATGGATACTGCTGGCTATGGCTATCGGCATCATCCTTGGCAACTTCGTCCCCAACATCGGTTCAACATTGCAAAAGGGCAAGTTTGTCGGGGTTTCTGTACTCATTGGTGATTTACATAATCAATCCAGCTCACGACACGAGCTCAGACGTCATGCTGATTGCAATAGCCCTTAGTTTACTGGTCATTATGTACCCAGTTTGTGCAAAGTGAAGTTCGAGACGCTGTATCAGGTTTTCTGGAAACGGCAGATCTGGATCCAGATTGCGTTTAGCGTAGTGACGAACTGGCTTCTTGCTCCGTTCTTGATGGTGAGTCTTCCGTATCTCTGAAGATCAGGTGCGAAAGAGCTGAAAAGTGTCAGCTTGGTCTCTCTTGAGCATTCTTACCAGACAAGAACGGGCTCCGCAAAGACTTGATTCTGGTTGGGCTCGCCAGATGTATCGCAATGGTAAGCTTCCTTTCCAGCATCGAAGTTTAAACGCCGTATTGAAACCACACGGCAGGTTCTCATACGGACTCGCTTAGCCGGTGGAGACAACGAGTACTGCGTCATCCTAGTCGCCGTCAACTCGATCCTCCAGATGGTCCTCTACGCTCTGCTTGCTATATTATTCATCAAGGTTATCAGCCACGCCAAATCTAAAGTCACGAGCTCATACACAACCGTAGCAACCAGCGTCGCCGTTTTCCTCGGCATACCCCTCGGAGCAGCTATCGTCACTCATTTCGTCCTCCGTAAACTCACCAGTACATCCTGGTACGACAAGTTCTTCCTGAAATGGGCAGTCCCATGGTCACTGATCGGTCTCCTCTTCACAGTACTGGCCTTCTTCGCTTCACGGGGCCATCAAGCCATTCACCAAATCATATCGTGCGAGTCATCGCTCCGCTGATTGTATACTTTGGCACCATCTTCTTTTTCACCTTGCTCGTAACGCACAAAACAGGCTTTAGCTACAAGCTCTCCACCACGCAGAGCTTTACGGCTGTGAGCAACAACTTTGAGCTTGCGACCGCGGTTGCTGTTGCTACTTTTGACGCTGATAGCTATCAGGCGCTTGTGTCTACGGTTGGGCCGTTGAATTGCTTGGGTTGATGCATGTGGTGAAGGCCTTTGGGAAGAGGCGGGGATAGAAGTATTAGGAGTGGCGGTGATGCATATGTTTTTTGTTTCAAAAACAAGAAAAAATACGCATCAACATAACTTTTTCTAAATACGCATTAATTGTGGATCGTGGATGTTCTGAAGCAATTTGCCAATAACCACTACTTCTTAATGCTGTGTGCTTCGACTCGAACAGACAAGCCGAGTCCACGCTAAGCACCTACGGATCTATGGCAGAAGCTTCGACAGAGCCGCATCTCACAGTGGGCATAACTTTCGGCCACCTAGAACCATCGAGCCCCTTTGGCCATCATTCGCAGCCAAGACTCTCTTTCTTCTTAATTCAAGCGTTGAATGCCTTGCACATAATCGCCAGTACCTAATCTATAGCACGCAACAGCCTCACACCCCCGAACCCCTCACATCTCACCCCTTTATCCTCGACATACCACTCCATTTTTTCTTCTTCTTACAACCTGCTTGCAAGTCTTTCAAGGCAAGCTCCCTCCATCGTCTCTACACCACGAAGCCGGATGGAGATATGGTGGGTGCATATATACTACAGCGGTAATTTATCATACATGCCGAAGAGAACAGAAAGTGCACGACCCGAAAAAACGGCTGAGCTACATACATACTTTGTGTGCAAATCGAACGCTATTTTTACAGCTGATATATCCTCTTTCGTTATTGGTTTTAGTTGACAAAATCGTGACAGGTTAAGGTAGAGAGATGTATTGAATTTATTGGAAATGACTTGTTTTGGATTGAAGTAATCACTCCCGTACTTGTATCGATATCAAGCATCGCCCTGGTTCTTGTCACAGTAAATTCTGCCACCTTCTATCGCAGTGGCATTTTCTGTTCTTATCGATTGGTTCTGAAAGTTTGAGTTGCGAGATACAACCCATTGAAGCTTTTGTGGTGACATGATAGACTTTGTTCCGACGCCAGATGTTGGAGCGTTTGATGAGTGTTGCTTAAATAACGTTTGTACTGGTATATCAAAAAATGTCACGATGAGCTGGTTTCAGGTTCATGTTGAGGAACAGAACGGTAGATATTTGAAGACGATGATGTGGAAAAGAGTGCAGGGGATGCCGGGAAGGAGTGAAGTCAGTATATTCTATGAATGAAGGCTATGAGAGTTTAATCAGAGATGAGCTTTTTTTCAATTCCTCTGTTGGTTATTCAACGCAAACGGGTCTGCAGACAAGAATCTGTCATATTCGTCTGTACCTCTGGCACTCTCTCAACAATGTTGATTGCAACGGCGCGATAGAGTGGCCGAACCCGTTGGTCTTGAACCAGCATTAGGGGTTGCTTGAGAATGCCTTTCCGGAGCTCTTGCGTAGCAGATCTTGGCTGGTTGCGTGCACAGAATGAAGTTGTTTCTGTCAATCAGAAATCCCAAAGGAATAGAGAGAATCCCGGGGCAGTCACAATCAGCACGTCAGTCCTGGCCTTTAGTGCGCTCTAATTGAAAGACCTTGGTCTAAATACTCCAACTGGTGGTATCAAGGCAAATGCACAGGAAAGCGACAAAACCCTGCTCAATCACGCCTGTTAATGGGATAGGTTTGGACATGAGTTTAGGCTGAAGAGCAGTACTGCGTCAGTGCAGAAGGCTGATGGCGTGTTAGCGACCAATGGTTAGGCTCAACGAATGATCAAGCATTCGGGGCGGAATGTCACTGCTGGTATCTTATCGGCTGAGAATCAGTTAGTCATATGGTTGCTGCGTGACATTACTTACGGGAAGATGGGTCTGATTGCACGGAAAGCATGGATTCTAGCGGTCAAGGTAAGTCGTTGAGAAACGGTTCAGGAGCGTCATAGTCTAGTAAAATTATGTCTAAACAATTCTTTACGTCTCATAGCTTCTGTAAGAATCGATATTATAATGTTGATGGAGACCAGGAGTCAGTAGTACCAAGGAGAACTTGCCGTAACGCCATCATCTATAGTATTACCAGAACTCTGTCCAAGTAGCCTTCGGGCCTGCTGCTATCGGCCTGGCTTTTGCGAGAGCTTCATCGGTAACCTTGGCGTTATCGGTTCTTTTGCCGGAGAGGTAGGCATCGCTCTCTGCCTTACCTTCTCCATGTCCATGGCGATATTCATGGTATAACGACGAGTCTCAGGGATGGTAAGGCGAAAATTCAATGCCCCAACGACAGGTTGCCAGAGCACCAAGACGATGATGATTCTCTATATCTTGTCGGCCGCCCTCTCACATTTCGTGTCGCACTTGAAGGCCGTCACACAGGTGAAGAAAAATAAAGTCGCTTCAAGGTTTTCAAAGTCTTGCTCGACTGCACAGCTAAGCAAGAATACTTCTCAATATCCCTCAAGAATGTACTTACTGTAGATTGCAAAGACAGAATGCATCGAAGCACTGCGTCATTTGACCGTCGAGATTCCGCAGTGATGACAGGGGACAGTGGGCAGCTACCTCTCACACCTACACCGATCATGACTTGCCAGAAGATTAGGGGACCCAAGATCGCAGGGCCAGGGCCAGAACCGCTGATGGTTTTTCCGAATGTCTCAATCAGTCGGATGATAAATTCCAGACCGTACGTCTTTTTACGCCCCAACTTGTCGGCTAGTCAGCCAAAGACGACCTGACCCAATATTGCGCCGGCCGTCGTTGAGAGCTCGAGGGCAGTGTTTGCAGATACTAAAATAGAGTGCAAATTCAAGGAGGCCAGTTCAATCCTCGTTGTGATGATAGTCGCGCTGAACAGGTTGTATGCATCTGTGGAAAATCAAGTCTCGACCGCCATGTCGGCTCGAACGCGAGAGGGTCCGATAGGTGCGTTGTCAATGGCTGCGAAGCAGTCCTTTGAAGTGCATTACTGTCCGTTGCTGGAGGATTCGGGGCTTTTGCATCAATCATCACGGATGTGCGGAGCACAGAGCGAACTGTCTTGATATCTATTGTGAATGGGGATAACGATTTAGCTGAGGTAAAGATTCTGAGGAAATAAGGTTGCAAGCCGTAGAATACTTGGAAAAATTCCACAGATGAAAACTTCTAGCAAGGCGGCTTCAAATTCAATAAAATCGCAACCTGTCGAGATGCGAAATTCTTTCTGAGTTTTTCCTCGTCGTCTTACCCTTGAGTCTGCTCGATCGAAGAAGCATGAGGGCGTAGAAAGCATGTCACATAACCACAGCAACAGGCTACAACTTTCCCAGCTTCATGGGACGATATGGCACAACCGGGATCGAACGGATACTTAGTCGCGCCTCGCCTTAAATCTGGGTTTTTCAGACTTGGCGATGATTGTCACCATGGGCTTGTAATTTTCTGTGCCTTGACACAATTTAAGTATCATTGGCATGCCAAGTGATCCCATGTGGTCAAAGCCACTTTTCGCTTCAGCCCTTGTCATTGCAGAAACCTTGTTTCAGCCAAACGGGAGCCTAGAATTGATATTTAACAATGATGCATACTCCTTCTTAAAAGTGCGATTTGGTTCTGCTGTACCCGAACTGCTATCCTTCAGTCACCGGCTTACCTTTTTGCAATGTTGTCGGTTTTCCAAGCGTTCGCAAAGTAGCAGGCGCCAAACTTCGACGCGGTTATGTTGCAACAATGAGCAGATGTATGTCCTTTTCAAGTCCCTATAGGTGGTACGGTGTGTTTGCTCACTTCTGACGTGTTTAAACAGGCTTGCAATAGGGCTTGATCCGTCCTAGCTGCGATCAATGTGCGATGAAGACGCCGGCAAGGGCTTAGATAGCGAGTGCGAACTATTTATTGAAAGCGGTTTTCATGGTACTGAGTCTCATGTCATTGAAAGTCGTTTTACTGCATGCGGCCAAAGGGTCTGTCCAGTTGACCCGGCATTCGACTTCGGGGGCCAAGTTGAACTTGTATTTGCCTATCGATACCATGGTCAAATTGTGGGCTTGAAGGACCAGTGATTCTCTGCATAATCAAGCACGAATAATTTACGACTCATTGGCCGTTTAGGGCCCGGAAGCCATAGCTCAATCCGGGCCGACATTATCATGGTTAGCCAACGAAGACCCTCGCACACCAACCACTGAGACTTTCAATCATGGATTTGTCGACGTGAAGCGAGAATTGAGGGCGGTTAGCCTGTCAGACGCTACGGAAAGGGTTTGCGAAGAACGGCAGGCCCGAGCGTATTGAAAGCTGGATTCGATAAGTCTGGAAATCTCCCTAGTCAGCTTCAAAGGATGAAAATACCGTTGACGTCTGGAAACGCCTACTTCAACACCCTTACTGCGCACGCCATCGATATTCGTACTATTCAATGGGCACAGGTCCACAAGATGGACGAGATGATACAACGGCTTGGCGGTGGCCTTGGCGAAGTGACGACACCAATAAAACTTTCCGGCCAAAAGTCCGACCTTGATCTGTGGAGGAGAATCCTTACAGCACTTCCTGGATGCGAACATTCTGAAAACCCATGGCGACTCGGATCATGGTACTAAACAGCAATGCAGTCCAATACAGCGGCTGTTGAAGCTGCGGACGCAGGTTTTGGAGATCAAAAAGGTCAGCTCATCCTTGACTCTTGATCACTCAACCCTCCCCCAAGCCAGCAAAGGTACGTGCAACGCTGAGACTGACATTGAAATTACAATGCAGTCGCAAAGGTTCCATTGAGCGAAAAGTACCAAACTCCTTGTGGAATTGCTTTTGTCATTTAGGGATTGTCTGGACTTCCAACGTTTCGTGAACCACAGTCAGCTAGCTGTTGTGCAGGCTGTGAACCTATTAAAATCTGGAATCTGCATTGAGTGAGTATCCGATTTTGCTCCTGAGAAGCTTCTAATTACACGCCAGCTGAAATAATGTTGTCTGTGCTAGAGTCGGTCCACGTTTCTTACATTTCCTCAAATTAGATGACACTTTGAATGAGTTGCGACCCTTTCTTGATGCTACCGGATCTCTCTTTATGCTTGAAATTATCCGAATCGTTCCTCAGATAGAGGACTACAGTTGCCCGATATGCTTAGATCTAGCATTCAAGCCCAGTAAGAAGCAACCCTCTTCGTACTTAATAGCGACATTTTTGAACATCGCAATTAAGAAAGATATGCAGCCCGTCTGAGTTGTGGCCATATTCTCTGGTTTTGTTGTGCTATAACTCTTCAGCGTAGTCTGAATCCTCAGTGTCCATTGTGTCGGCAGGCGACGGTGATGGCAGCGGACTCTTACAATCTCGATCACGAGCGCATGAGATTCTTGGAGAGATTCTTCCCTACCGAGGCAAAGCGGAAGCAACGGAACAACGAGAAGCAGGTGGCGAAGGATTGGTTTGAACGAGCAATTGTGCAACCAATTCAGAGTCGGCGCGTAGATGTAGAACCGTAGACCGTGTTTCTTAAGCGTAGTACTGATGTTTTGGAGTTGTCCTTGCTGTTGTCCAGGCTTCCAATCACAAAAACATTCTCGATATCATTGGTAAGGTAAGCTAAGGTAGCCTTGAGGTTGTCACGAGACTGAACATGCCCGTGGACCTTGAATTTCAGTTAACGGATTTGTTTCATGGAAAGACATTCGTCTACGATGAGATTATGGGTCATTTGAAATCTTCAGCAAGATCCCCGACTAGTGGTTTTCGCTCGCCTCTGGTTTGCTGGAATGATGGTACCGGCCAAACATGTTCATAATTCGATTCCGACATGAAAATCTTTTGTACACAAAGAGGGTTCAAAGGCCGAAAGTGCTCCTCAGCTGATCGGTCATACATTTGGGCAGATTTTTCTTGGTCGTACATCGGGTTTCATATATGTTTCTTATTCAAACCCAAAGCCTGAGGCTCGAGGGGCTGCCCAGAGCAAAACGTGACGCGTGTATTCTCGACGACTTTTACCATCGAGCTCGATGGGGAGTTGCACAAAAGACGATCGTCCATAGCGGTGGACTGTAAGTTGTCAGATTGTTGTAGGTTGGCATTTTTGGGTTACTCTAACACGAGCTAGGCTGAAGTGGGCGGCGAGAAAGCACGTGCATCACAAGCGCTGAAGGTAGCTCTTCCATCTGTCCAGAATCGTCGTTCCTCAACATCGCCAATGAAAAAATAACATCCATCTTCATCTGTAATTCTTGTGCTCACTTTCCAGTTAAAATCCTTTTCATCGACAAAGTGTCTTTCAGGAAATGATGTTGCCTATTATTTTCAGTGCGGACACGGACTACAGCGAAGGAAGTTTCAGTCGTTGTTCCAAGAGAGAATGTGGAATTGATAGCCTCTACTGGGACTCAACAAATATGTTGTTGGTCATGTGGTCTCCCCGACGTTTGTATTAGATGCTGGGCACTCCATACTCTTGTTCACCTAATACTCATGGTTTCCTCTAATCTAAATGCTGCTGTACGGGTTTATCTAACCATGTAGTGATCTGAACTAGACCATGGTATTAAACGTCCTGTCCGCCATGATGTCGACATGGTGCAGTATCTGACCTCTCGCAGAGGCCAGGGTATGCGAAGGAACAGTAATGCGGATGGAGCTCATATGCTATTGATGTTCACCCCACTGACTATATCACTTTTCATCTTTGTTGCGGACTCGGCGGTCCTGGAGGGGTCTGGCTCTTGCTGTTTTTGTGCCTGTTGCTTTGCTGCTCTCTCAATCCTTTCGCTGTACCGATCGCCAAAGAGATCGAAATGCGGCCTCATGACGATTATATACTTTACGAATTCCTCCATACAGTCCACGAGTCGATCTCGATTACCACTTGGTATGAGCCTGCTGCCGCCTTCAGGGTCTTTTTCCATAGTTGCGTCGGTAAGCGCATCCGTGAATTGTGTGTATGCTTTGGGTATTGAGCTCTGATTGGGTATAGTAAACATGCGCATCCAACGCCCGAGTATTCGCAAGGTATTGACAGTATTGAAAGACTGAGAACCGCCCGACACTTGAGCAATTGCCAGCGTCCGGCCTTGTGTTGGTCGAACCGAGCCGGTTGAGAGAGGGATCCAGTCGATTTGATTTTTGAAGACAGCAGTCTGGGACTTGTTAAGATGCTGGCTACAAACCTTATTGGGCAAATAGCCTGGGTAAGATTGACGCAAACCAAGTGACTTACTATGTTGCCATGTTGCTCAGGTGAAACCCAGATATGTCCATCGCTCCACCGACTCAACTGTCGCAGCTCTTGCACCTTCTCGTGCGAATGCTGCTCGTCATCCTTGACCGGTAGACCCGTTGGATCATACACCCGAACGTCACAACCAAGCCTGAAGAGGATTCGGGCCGCTTCCAAAGCGAGGAGGCGTGAATATGACCTGATCGCCAATCGCGGAAGTGAGCATGGTGGGGCAATGGTGTCAACGCCGCGGTGGATTCGTCTGTAAAGACGTAAGGGAAGGGGAGAAAATCACCTCCGTCTCATACTCCCGAAAAGCACCAACACCTTCAATCTGTCGCCACTACTTCTTTTCAATTCTCCCTCCACCATCTTTAACACAGTACTAAGCTCCAGCTCCGATACCCAGTCGTTCTTCGTGGCTTCATCATCCAGCAAAAAGGGCCGGTAGGCTTTCCTGACCAGTGCATCATCCTCGGAAACCGGGATCGCGAGCGTCCGTTTTAGATCGGTCAGGTCCGGGGCGATCACGGCAGACGGACGAGCAGCTGCTGTATTATTCAAATCACCTTGAGAGGTCGTCATTGAAGCCATGGAACGGCGTGTTTCAGACTTGTAGAAATCTCGCACAAGAGTGGAAGAATGAGACCTCCTAACACTACGACGTAGAGAACAACAGCAACCCGGCGAATAATACCGTAAAAGGCGCGGAACGTAAGGACCGCTCATTCGGGCATTATCAAGTGAGTAATACAACAAAAACGCATAGGAACGTGATAGGAAGAAGCTCAGTACCCACTAGCTGGGGGTACTTCTACTTTGTGATTATGTAGGTACATGTTACCTTGATTTTAAGTACCCAGATGAAGCAATGAGATTAGCGATTTGGTCGGATCGGCACGATCGGGTACTGTGTATCATATAACCCAGGCCCTATCGAGCGGGTGGTCACTGCCCGACTTTGATTGGTCGGGAAATGACCGAGAGGCCGTCCGCAGCCTTGAATGTCCAAACGCAAACCAAATCGTCTTGTTATTGATCATTCGCTCTTTTTCGAGCGTACTGAGGTATGTATGTAATAAAGAGTTAGGTAAGCACCTGTTAGATTGCTGAATCTGGATATTCACCTCAGCTTCCAACAAGTCTATATATCTCAATGATAGAAATGCATTATCCATGCCCGAATTCTCACGACGCAACATCTACCACACCTTTCTTTTCATCTATCGCTATTTTCCTGAAGTCCCCATCTCCACCATGCCTGCCAAAGTTTGCAAGTGATTTGTCGAATTCAAAATATCCAACAACGGAACATCGACCTTGAACACACTCCAGAACCACGATCGGTACTCGGCGCGCAATCATGCTGTCCATTCCGTACGACGCCAGTGCCTTGTTCGTGTCCACTTTGTTCAGCGACATAAGCAGCAATTTTGAAAATCTCCTGCCGTTACGAGCGCCAGGACTGCCTCGTTCAAGGACGTTGCTCCAGCTGCTTCCGTCGTGAGCGCTTTGATCACGGCGGCAGGCGGACCTTTGGACCACGATGCGTCGATGGATGTGAGCGCCGCACCATCATCTTCTGAGCTGGCATTGAGGGACGCGGAAAGTAAAATGGTCCGAGGGTCTTGTATGGTTCCGTTGCTGACGTCGAATCCCTTCTCCACCATCTTGCGGATGTCGTGGGGCTTCAAGCCTGTGAGAACATGGGATTTGGCAAGCTTGTCGTACTCCATACCACCTGCTGATAGCGTGCCGGATAGCGATAGGTCAATTGTTTGAAGGAACTCTTCTTCATTAAGAGGCTGAATGCTCTTCCGAAGTAGTAATGCTTCAATCTCTGAATTTTCGTGAACTTCAGAGATCATACCGAAACCAATGGAGCTAACTGGTTTGCCCAAACTCTGGCGGTATCGAGCGAATGCAAGGAAGCCGTTCGCAGAACAGTAGTTGCTTTCGGTTGCACTTCCAACACTTCCGGAAACAGAGGAGGTCATGATGAAGAAGTCGAGCTGGCCATCTTTGCCTTCCAGCGCCTCGTGTATTTCCAAGTCCCACGCCGCTTTGGCTGGATACCGGTATGCCACGCTTTGTGGGTCATGGTCTCGAACAGGGCTTCGTGGAGACCCATGGCGGCTTGGATTACGCCACCAATTGGTTTTGGAGAAACGGTCATGCACGTAAGAATATCAGCCTTGCTGCTCACATCCCCACGAACAACCTGTACAGCGGCTCCGGCTCTTTCGAGGGTTTGGACTACTTCGTGAGCTGCGGGTTTGTCGGTGGCGGAACGTGCAAGGAACGTGAAATTGCGGGCGCCTCGTTTGAACATTCACTTGCTTAGACTTCGTCCAAGGCCACCTAAACAGCCAATCAAGACGTACGATTTGTTGGAGTCAAACGTTGCGGTGTATTTCGCAGGAACAGCCTACATTCATCAGTCCACTGTCAACTTCAGAGGTGAGAGAGATTTCGTACCGGAACGATGCTTTTCGGATTCTGCATCGATATGACAACTTTGCCTACTCTGTTCTTCCGAGAGAAAAAGCGATACGCTTGCGTAATCTCCGAGACGTCGAAAGTCTTGATAGGAACAGGCTTGACTGCTCCAGCGCGAGATAGTTCTAGAGCTTCCCTGTATTTACTTTTTACTTCATTGGCAGACCAAGGCTTAATGTGATCTAGGAGGGTTCTGCATACTTGATGCAAACGTCCTTGTAAAATTGGTCCTCATGGTAATAGAGCTCCGTCAGATCAAAGGCGGTAAAAGTCACATTACGGAAGAAAACATCCATATCAAGCTTTCCTGCATCGACAATATCACGTTTGCCAACTTCAACGAACCGACCAAAGTTGGCGCAGCATCTCCAACTGGCATGGAGAAGATCACCCGTCAAGGAGTTTAGCACAACGTCCACGCCTTTCCCGTTAGTCGCGGCAAATATTCCATTCACAAACGAAATATCCCGGAACTGAAAGATGTTCTTTCGCGGCATTCCCAATTCGCTCACAAGGAAGTTTTTCTTATGTTCTGTGCTCACAGTCGCGTAGACCGTGGCACCCCGCTGTTGCGTAATGGCTATTGAGGTTTGGCCAAAGGCCCCAGCGCCAGAGTGGACGAGAAAAGTATATGGCCATATCGTCAGCTCTGAATTAGCGGTACTCGTGATTGTTATTTATCTCTCCAGCCCTCAAATGTGCGCGATCGTCCAGCGCGTACAAAGCTGTGCCGTATATCACTGGAAGTGTAGGCATAACCCGTATCCAACATGTCAGCGCTTTTCACGAAAGTAATCGCAGTGAGGGCATTAGACCTCAAAGCTTTCTTCTGGGAGCATCTTGTGACAAGCCCAGGCTGGTACCCTTTCAGTGGTTCTAAATGAGTTGGGGGCCAACGCACAGACTCGATCGCCAGTTTGCAGGTCCTTAACATTTTTGGCGACAGCTTTGACGATATCAGCGATTTCAGTAGCAGACGTGCCTTTTCCGGTCTCGACTTTTCCAGAGAGAACGTATATATCCTGTCTATACTTTAATGTCTCGGAGTCCCCCTTTAATGGAATTGATGAATACCTTTGCATTGAGACTAATCGCTTGCGAGCGTGGGAAATCTGACTCATTGTCTAAGACATTAGGCAATTGTCTGGTCTTGCAATCGCACTCTCTGCCAACCTCCAGAACACAAAGGCGTGGATTTTTGTGCCCAGCAAGATCAGCCAAGCCCGCGATGACGCTAAGAATGCTTTCTTCAAGAAGATTGTGGTGGTCTGATATTGACTGCCCTAGGTACCTGAGTGGTGCTATACTAGGTACATTTTGGATGGTTAGTGGCTCTCTGTTGAAGTGTATATCATTTCGTTAACACCGCTCTTGCAAACAATAAGCCCCTTTTGTGTAGAAGTTGCGGGGCTTAAGCACTTGCAGTCCCTACTGTCTCTCTCATGGACCACGATCATACTTCCAACAACCCGTACGTATGATCCCACCATGATCCTGCATCTCTGAATCAAGAAGCAAACTCTCACACCAATCACCAATCTCCGAGGTCATCGCGCTACAGCTGCGCCGCCCTAAATCCTCCAGACCTTACTTGTATCCGCGAATATTCTCCGCAATCTCCTATCTTATGGCTAGCGCTTGTCTGTACGAGCTTTGGAGGGTTCAGCGGCAAAGAGCTGAACAGTGACTCAATACTCTCTGGTCAATGCTACTGTAGAGCACCATGATGATAAAATATCCTAAAGAAAACCAGTAGGAACCAATGAAGATGCTCAGAAGAAATGATAGCCGGCCGCACAATAAAAATTTCGGGAAACCTCAGATATAGTAAGTTTCTCCCAATGAAGGGCGATCCTGGATACCTACTTTACAAAAAGTGGTAGCACGTCTCCTAACCCGCAGTAATATTACCATTACCGTACTTGCCAATTGCCATCAACAAAAGGTACGACAGGGATGTCTTTGGCGACGCAACACTAACAACCAATGAGCGTTTAGCGGTGACATCCTCCTGTTCTACGACTCAGACTACGAAGTAATATATAGCCAACAAAAAGTATCCCGGTATTAATCCAACCATCTTTTCATTCAGGCCCATTTTGATTGTAATTCTACCGCAACGTAGATTGCTAAAGCACAATCTTGGTCCCATAAAATCCAATAATAGTACTCTCTTAGCTAGTCATCGTTCACACTTGCATCCTCATCGCTCGAAGGGTATGGCCGCACCAAACAAACCAAGTGACCAGCATCCAGCCACCGATACCCCGTGGCACGCTGGCTATCCCAAGCCGAAAAATCAAAGTCCAGCAACTGTCACGCGACAAGAAATTCTAGGCATGCTACGTGCTGCAGAGAAGCCCCAAAAGGACTTGGTGCTTATAGATTTACGAAGGACGGATTACGAGGTAATTCAGCTCCTCAAAAACCTTAGGGTTAAGGCACATGAATATGGAAGGAAAGAACGCTGAACGAAGGCGTACAGGGAGGAAGCATCCGCGGTTCCATCAATTTGCCAGCGCAGAGCTTATACCCCACCATTCCGGCGTTATATTCCCTTTTCAAAGCAGCCGGGGTGGAGAAGGTCGTGTGGTACTGCGGTATGTTCGCAATATTTCCTCTTTCCACTTGACCCAAAACTAGTATCAAGTTCCTTCCATGTATCAACTTCCACTAAATGGATACTGGTTTGACAATGGAAACTCAAGGATCATCACGTGGCCGAGGATCCCGTGCAGCAGGCTGGTTCGATGATTACATCAACAGTCAACAGGATCCGAGGATGAGAAGTGTCGTCATGGTCGAGGGTATCAAGGGCTGGGCTTGTGCGGGCGAAGAGTATGTCGCACTTATGGATGAGTATGAGGAGGCGGCGTGGCAGAAGGAGCCGCGATAAAAGATTTCACGAGAAACTTATATTCACCCATGGTCTTGTGGGCTGAGACAACTTCCACCCCCGCTTATCGCCAAGACATCCATCGTCTTGAATGGTAGGGTAGAACATTTTGTGACTGAGAGGATTGGATAAAGTAAGTATCTAGGTGTCCTTGATCGGCCATGTCATATATTCGTATTCCCGAGCAGGGTGTATATCAATACGAACGCCAGCTTGGGCGCGGATATCTTTACGATTATGCCAGAGCACGAGTTGCAGAATTTCGGGATTTGATAGGAATTACTTCTTCATCGAGCCCCCTTATTTCGTCATATCATATCACCGTATCGCCGACGTGAGGGTTTATCAGCGCAAAATCCACCCCCAACGCCTAGTACTCCGGATGAAGCAGAAGCCTAGTTTGTAACAACCATGGAAATAACGGCACTGACTACTTCCTTCTTTCATGACTCTGTGCTTCCCTCTCTACCCTCTCCATCTCTTTTCGATGCGACTTCCCAAAAGACAATTCTTCAAGAGTCCTGCTTTTGCCGTTGATATCGCAGGTTTCTGGAGTGAGATACTTGGTTACGATAGCTCCAGCTATCATCACTACGAAGAAGGAAATCAACAAGTATCCCACTTTGGAGGACTGAGTGTCATCCACAAGTCTGGTGAGAACAATTTGGCCGAAGACAGATCCTAGCTTGCCGGTGGCGGCGGAAATTCCGTGGCATGCGCACCTGTAGCGTGTTGGGAATGCTTCTGCTGGTATCTACATGCGAGTCAGCCCGGACCAAGCACCCCCACCTCTGGGACTTACAATGAATGTCGTCGTATTTGGACCTGTAATAAGGATCAGTCACAGCTCAAGAGACGTTACAGATACATTTGGAGGATTCGAACTCACCAGCATTGAAGAAAAACTGGCAAAGTACATAGACTGCAACGATCCAGACAGCAGCCGTCGTATTCAGTAGCTTGACATAGAGCGCTCCAACAACCACGAACAGCATGGATAAAATAAGGAAGGACCACATCTGTATGATTCTGCGGCTGAAATTGTTCATAATCTTTATCGCTACGGCGCCCCCGAGAACAGCCCCGATCGAGGTTGCCACCAGCGTATGCCACTCATTGCTCACGAGGTAAGGAAATGGCGGCTGAGCTTTCGGTGTGCTGAACATGCTGGGAATGATGCGAGCGCTATTGACTCCCAAAAGATAGAAGGTAAAGTCCAATAGCATCCAATTGAGGGAAGTCGCGAGTAAGTCTGTCCAGTTTCCTTCGATCCAGAAGAACTTGATAAAGTCTCTTACAGACTGCTCAGGGGGATGAGGGTCCTCGAACTCGTTGGCCCTTACGACCATTGTTTGCGTCTGACTTGCTGGGCCTATTGGTCCCACTGGTAAGTCTCTGGCGGGTGGCTCTAGCGCTATGAAACCATCCAAGGCTTGCCCTGCGTGTCCTGGAAGCGTAGCGTTGCTATTAGCGGGTCCTATCTCCTCTGTTGTCGGTCTTCCAACCTCAGGTGTAATATCATCAAATCTGATGCTTTGGGACCCTTCTTCAAGGCGTATGCTGTCATCATCATTAGATTCGGCGTCAGTGGAGCGTACAGGCCAGTAATCCCGAGTTTGCATGGCTTGGTTGGTGTCATTCTTGACATCTAAAACCCAATAGACCTTCGATTACAGTCAGTACAAGAAGCTAGGACGAAGGAGTTCGAGAGTAACATTACTCACAGATTCAGGTATAGTAAGTCGAAATACAATGGCGATAGCTGCAGGCACTGCACCGAGGCCTGAAACCAGACGCCAGACTCGGTCAACTGTCCGAGCGCAATCTGCACCTGTGGGATCCATGAGATGACTTGCATATATCGAGCATGATCCTGGGTTGGTATTGTTCTTAAGGATGTGACTCTGAAACCCCTCCGTTGCGGCAAGAGCCAAGAGCGAAGCCAACAGCTGTCCGACTGGCTGCCAGAAAAACACCGCAGCTATCATCCGACCTCTGTATCTAGTGGGTGCAAACCTAAAACATAAAGGTGATATGAACAATCTGGAAAAGGGTGAAGAATCAAAGGGGTGAGTTGGACATACTCTGAAGTGATGGTAGCACTTAGGGGGTAGTCCGCACCAATTCCACACCCCATTACCAGCCTCCAGAAGATGAACAGTCCGATGATTGACATGGAGTTGTTGACACCAGGAGCTGAGAGAGCGAAGCCTAAAGATGCAATGATGGTGACGACGAGTTCTAGTCCATACATCTTCCTGCGGCCATACTTGTCGGCGAGGATGCCGAAGAGAACCTGACCGAACATCGAACCAAGTAATGTTGCGACGTTCAAGGCAAATTGGTAGCTCGGAGGCACCATTCCTCCATAGTAGACGATGCCGATCATCGGGACTACGGTGTTGATGGCGAAGATCTCAGGAGCTTTGTTAGCATGGAGCCATCCATCCAATGCTTGGATAATGTACTTACATCGTAGGCGTCTGTCATAAACCCTACTCCAGCAACGATGACAATCCACCATCCGAAGCCAGCATCTTCCACTCGGCCGATAACCAGACGTCGCCTTTCTTGCCAAGACTTTCACACCTCGTCAGCACGTGACATATCCACGTGATCCAGCCTCAGGCATAGGGTAGATGACTAACGAGGTGGTATTCGAAGCCACGAAAGTTGTCCACCCAGAAACGAGGCAACCGAAAATGCATTTTGATGTCCCTCACAGGCTCATGGAAAAACAGCTGGTGTTGTTGGAAGAAGATCGTTGTCTTTCCAACATTTGATTAGGGAGTGGGGCAGGTTAAGACAACCTGCAGAGATATTTGGTTCTCCTGGCGGTCGTGTTTCAACACGGTCCAGATGTAACAAAAACCATTCGTTCTGGGACGAGGCTTGAGGCATTTCAAAGACTCAGCCACCACCGAACTGGTTCTGGAGGAGCCCCACCAGAGCGGCAGCATTCTCGCTTTTCGTGGTTGCCTTATCGCATCAGGTAGGGCGACGAATTCCAAGTCGTGTATTTTCTGGTTGCTTAGATTAGGCAAAGATACACTATTTTGATCGCTTCGAAGCGTGGAAATGTTTACTTAATCATGCAGGACACGTTCTCCACTTCCCCACGGTCAATGGCTGGAACCTCCACGTTTTTAGCTGCGCCATATGGCCGGCTCGATCTGGGCTTTGGTTGTGGCTGAGCACGGCATAACCGCGACACCTCCGCTTTAGCAGCACGTTGATTGGTACAGAGCAAAACGACTCTCAGCTGGAACATCAACAAGTTGCTGACTCGACTCATCGTTAGTTTGTTGCAGCCTCACTTGCCATGAGACCGACGTCGGCGCTCGCCGAGCGTAGCTGCCGCTGTCACTGAATCAGATCTCTCCGTTTCCCAACCTCACCGATAGCAAAATCAGTCAAAGGGTTGTGCCGCTATTTCATGCACCAGGGATATCTGCACACACGTCAAGATGGTCCTTCCAGGATGGAATGTTGGGGAGCTCTTGCAAGTTGCGAAAACAGTCTACGACTACATCCAAGCGCTCCGGGGTGCTTCGGATGAGGTCAAATCGTTCGCATCTAAGATCAAAACTTTTTGTGGAGCTTTAGAAGAGCTGGATAAATGTCTTGCAAACCCTACCACAGCTTCAGCTGAAGATACCAAACATCTTCGGGATACCTTGGATGGTTGCTGGACATGTGCCACTGAGTGTCGGAAATTCATTGAGCAGTTCAAGGAGCTCAACGAGCCCATCCAAGGTAAAATCAACGCTGGTGATAAAGTCACCTGGGTCTGGAAGAAAGATACGGCAGCTAGGTTACGTCAAGAAATCAATAGCCAGATCATCGATATCAACCTGCTGCTAGGAATAGCGTCACTGTATGTCTTTGCGACGTTTCAGAGACAACCTTTCGAAGCATCGGGCTGATAAAGATCAGGAAAGACAGTAGGCGGCAGCAGTCTTCTAATCACCGAATGTCAAGACAGACTACGCTGGGCGGTGACATCTCTGTGCCACCAATGCAAGACCAGGCTCGTCAGACGCCCCTTACTCCGGCAGTTTTATTGAATCTACAAAAGGATATTACATCGGATCCTCCGTCGGGTATTGATGCTGGTGGAGGGAAATGGGTTCCTGAAGCGTCTGGCAAATCTTCTTCCACATCTCCAACAATGACACGGGATATTTTCACTCAAGCTCAAAAGTTGTCCTACAGCCCCACCAGCTTATCGGCACCAACCGTCCGCCGGCCATCTTTGCAAGATTTTCCATCACCGGAAGTGCTGATCAGACGTGATTCCCGTATGTCCATGTATACTCCCGTCCCAGATACGACGATGGACAATCTCAGTGGTGTCAAAATGTAGGGCTGGTCGTGCATAAGGGATACCTGATAAAAAGTACCAGAAGCTAATATGCTACCTACTAGCTATTACAACAAGTCAAAACCGCCTTTGCCAATCACAAAGCTTGAGTTCATGACCGATGCTGATGGAAACCCTCGTTATATTATTGCTACGCCTCCTTGTGGTTATAACGCAAGATTCCATCAAAGAAGTAGGCTAGCGTCAGTGTACAAATGGAGTGACATTACTAATTATCTGGCCTTCTTAGTCTCCAAATCATCGCGGTCCATCCCACACACCGAGCATCCTAAAGCCTACGGCAATCAGAAGAGATTCCTTGTCAAGTTTTTAGAACCTCATCAGTTTACGTCCGAGAGGTGGCCACCATCCTCTAAGACACCTAGCATTCAAAGCATGGGAAGCCAAGACACTCCCAGCACAATAGGCTCAGTTGGCAGCGTGGGCACCTCTGTTAGTATTGGGTCACCTGTTCTTTCAGCAGCCAGCGGCAAAGTCAAAGAGGAGACCGAGTATCCAATGTACGAGTTTCAGCGAATAGATGGTATGAGCAATCCTGGATTGTAGTATAAACGATGGATTGCTGATAGGGCACAGAATACTGGAGCTTCCAGGAGAACATTATCGGCAAAAAGATGCTCCTGAACGCACCCGTAGATTACATCGCTTACCAGAGGCAGGGGGAATCCAAGCCAAGCAAGCAGAGTGAAAGACAATACCTTCGCCTATGGAAAGATGGTCGTGGCCAAACCATCATGTTTCATGCGAATAACTCAGGCCAATATCTGGAATATGATCGTCAGTTTTTCGTTCTAAATAAGCAAAGACCGTTTTAGCGAAGACTGACCAAATTGCATAGTGGAGCTCTTTCGTCCGGTCACTGGAGAGTCTCCTTACGAAATCCTGCTTGCCTTGAAAGCCAATGGGGACCCTTCGCCAGAGACGACCAGGAGGCGGTGGTCAATCATATCAAATCGCACCAATTCAATTTCCACTTTACGGGGTTCCAGGTCTCCAACAATATCTGCCGAAAGTTTTATCAAGGGAGTATTTCCTAAAGATTTGATTGGCATAGAATTCCTTACTATCAATTTCACTGATCTTGAAGGTCAGACCCCAGTTCTCTACCGCCTGATAATTTCGAGTTGACCGCTGACGCATGTTTCGGATTTAGATCAGAAACTTTTCCTGGAAAAGGCAAATTTTAATGGCAAAGCCCAAAGCCCAATGATACCCCCTCTAGATTTCGAATTTCCACCCTGAAACCCTTTGCTGGCTGTATCGTTCCCATTGTCACCCTTCTAACGCAGCTCCAGCCGGTAAGGCGAATCACAGACAGCGTGGTTTAAGAGACACGGTGCTGGCCGCAGTATTCGCCTAAAGCTATCGTACTAGTTTAACAAGAGTGGCAGTCGACACTTTAAACTTGACCGGTTGCTTTCAGTGAAAGACATATCTCACCCATCTCAAAGAGGCTTAGCAACTCCACTGGAGTTGAATTCTCGGAAACCCCCTTTCTACAAGAAGGGACACGAGACTCGAAATCGCTCGATCATGTCAGTGTAATAAGTACGTACCTCAGCAACTTCAGATCTTAAAGTGTACTACGGCGTCCTGCGTTCTCAGGTCTCCTACCAAATCTGTCCCATGTCCAAATCGGAGGGAATGACGGCGTTGGCAAGGTTAGAAAGACGAGATTAGAGAGCTGCGAGCCATGAATTATGACACGATACTTTTCAAAGAGTCTCATCTCACCCAGCAGCATCAAAACCCCGCTTGGCTTTCGAACCGGGGTTGGCCGAGTGCCTTATAGGGCCCTTCATGAACATCCACCTAGACTACCTACCAGCATTTAGTCCGGTATGGCTCATTATAAACCGCAGCAATGGAGAGAAGGTGTATTAGTTTATGTTACTATCATACATCTCATACATCTATCATTATCATAACCCCTTACAACTGGTATACTGAAACGTATACAACCAATTTGCCAAACCATATACAACCATAAATTCCATATCCCCCCAACCATCCCCCACTTCCCACCTCTGTCAACGTACCCACTCCACCCTACTTTCCAAGCCCCAAAGGATTCCCCGCTGATCCCTTCCCCCCAGCCTTCCCTCCCCCACCCACCACCGTCTGTCGTCCGCTAACAGCATTCCTTCCTGTCCCCAACGGATTTTGCGCCGTCTGGCTTCGGGTGCCCGAAGCTTTCGTCGCATCTTTGACACCGTTGCCATAGTCGCGCGCCCCGTTGCCCCAGCCGTTGGTCGTGTTGGTTACTCTGCGCAGCCGGGGTGGGTTAGCGGTGCGCGGACTGCTGGATGTGGGCATTGGGGGAGGGGAGGATAAACGGTTGGAGATGGAGATTAGGAGAGACGAACGAGTTTCCAACCCCGCGACCAGTGTTCTGGACGGTTTTGCCGGCGCTATCGACCGCGCCACCTGCGAAGGAGCCGGCGGCTGCGACGCCAGATTGGATGCCGCGAGAGATGAAGTTTTCGTTTGGTGCCATGGTCGGCTGTAGGTTTCTATCTGGGTACCGATATGGAATGGTTGAAGTAGAGTTGGGATAGGATTGGGTGGATTCGAATTGTGAGATAAGGTATGAATCTTATAGATGGAGTTGGGATAGTGTAGATCCAGGTTCTCTCGCAGCTCTAGGATGTTTGACGTCATCGTGCATGAGACGTTTGGGAGGCGGGTACCTTAGTGCTGGTGATCTGGGCATTCGAACCTCACCGTCGTTCCGAAAGCGTCCAATCTTGAATTATTGTAGAATAAACGCTATCGATTCTCTGTCATTGGGTCAAGCGGTAATAATGCGTCTCAAACACGTTCCGATCCGACTGAAAAAATTCTCGCGTCTCTATGTTCGGACATATCGCACCTAGAGCTGAAAAGGAAACACACAGATACACAAACGCACGACTCAGCGTGAACGCAAAATTGCCAAGCCATCAAAGATGTCTAACAACCGTAGAGAGGTCAATCTGTCATGCACCTATCGAGTATAGAAGAATAGCAGAACGCTGACTATGCTTCCAGACACCCTGCAAGCTGTGTGGGATGAGCTTCAACATTGGCCGGGTTCGGAAGCCAGATGAACCATATGAGGCCGCCTGGAACCCTGAATGTGGTGAACCGGGTCAATTTTTGGCTGGCGATTACAAGAACTTTATCAGCATGGATGATGAAAAAGGACCTCGCTGTCCAGAATCTGCTGGTTGTCGAGATGTTAGGAGAGAAACGAGTGACAAGCATCCCGACTGTGTTGAAATTGACGGTGATGATGGAGAAACGGATGATTCTGATGATGAGTATATCTATGAATCTGAACAAGACGAGTCGGACAGCAGTTACACAGAGGGAGAAGAAGAGCTTGACGAGGAAAATGAAAAGAGTGATTGTATGCCAACGTACGGTTGGAAAAAGCACAGCAGTGCCTCTCAGGGGAGAAACGTCAGAAGTTGTCGTCTGAAAGGCAAAGATAACCAAAATACAGCATACTCTTCTGTTACCCGAGATGAATTACGCGCAATGATCGATTTCGTTAAAATAGCACAGCCTTGCAAACCAACTGCCGAAGCAGCCACCCAGTCCGCATCCCCCAAGTCCAACGAAGACAGCGAACTCGACGAGGAATTTTATAAACTAGGCAGAGACAACGGAGAGCTAGAACATCTAGCAGGACCTGACTGTGGCCCCCTATATGGCTACTCCGGTTGCCGTATCACCTCTGAAGAAATGAAGGGATGCACTACGGTGCAATGGCTGGTCTATAAGACTCCGGAGTGGGATGTTGAGTTTGATGATCAGATCTTCGAGCTAAGAAGCCAATATTTCCTTACTGGCCTCAGTGGGCGGATGCCCTCGAGTGACGACGATGGGTCGGAATTTGTACCAGTCCGTCATGGAGCAGACACTCTATACCCGGATACGGTTTCATTCGGCGATGTAAGTCATACCTGGGCAAGACCGAGTCTTTTCAATCTCCGGGAAAATATTGCCGCTGATATTGAATTCATCTTCGCAGCATCCTCTTGAGGCGGAGACACCAATGCCGTTTCACCCCACCTGCTTCGAGATCTTCACCCGTGCTTCTCGCCTTCTCAGCCACCACATCGACATCCACGGTCTAGCCGGGTGGCGACGGCTCGAGTCGAGCTACCGAGCCGAGAGAGACTTCCCACGCCATAACGCTGTGAAACAATGCGCGTACGAATGGTGGTATCATGAACCCGGCTATGAATGGCTTGCTGCCAACCCCGTCCTTGTCCCTTTGCTCCCCTCTCTTCTCTGCTCTGCTGCACATGAGGAACATACGCCTCTCGAGGAAGCATACTTAAGCTCCAACGACCCATTCAAGAAACTGCCCCTGGAAATGAAAGACGCCATCCTCGACCTCCTTCCCCCTACCGATATCGCGAGCCTGCGCCTAGCGTCGTGCGCAACACACTTGCCCATTTCGCACTGGCGGGAACTGCTTTGGAAAGAAATGCCATGGTTGTGGGAAATCTGGGACGACGTCGCCCCTTCCACCTGGGCCACCATCTCCGTCCCTGCTCTAGCTGCAAAACAAAAAGAATACGAGAACATGGAAGCGCTGTTGAAAGAGCGTCACGCGATCATCAAGGAGGAGATGCCAGAGATTCTCGATTTGTGGTCTCATCGCCATGGTACCACAGTGGACAAGTCCTATGCGAGCGTTGCTGGCTGGTCAGAGATAGGAGATCCGATAACGCCACAGCTAGTGTGGCACACGAATTGGTGTCTTCTTTACTACTTGATCGGATCGCGCTGGGCTGATCTCAAGGGTTTGCAGAACCGGCAGAGGATTTGGGAAGATATTCAAGAGATCCTAAGCCGGATCGAGAGGTATCGGGAGGAGGGCAGCATAGTGTAGGGAATGTCTTTTGACTGAAGGTGGTGGATAGGGAGGTGTGGGTGGAAACTATCGAGGTAATGGCTGTGGTTTGTTGAGTTTTCTGACCCTGGAGCTTCATTCACCTTCTCGACTTCCACACATAGCTGAACGCTGCGTCTGCTGCTTTTCGCTCCCTAGCTTACAGTCCAGAATTGTAGTAAATCACTGCTCTAACCACAAAGAATAAAGTCTAAGCTGATCTCTCTCCAAGAGGGAAGATGACATGAATCTAATTTTGACGGCTATTTAAGCCGAGAAGGAGGCAGGGATAGGGCAAGGGGTTTGCTGCGAGTCGAGGGTGGGATGCGAGGGTTATAGTCAGATGAGCCACGAGGTCAAAACTCTCAGAGCTCTTTGATCTTGATATATAGCTCTCCGTTTCCTAAATCTACCCCAGTCCGACTGCACTTGTATATTGAATGAATGCGACCGGCTTCGGGTATAGACGCAAACTGGACACTTTTAACTCGAGGGAACCACTAGCCGTATGCTAAACCAGGAGTGATTGCGCTTTCCTTCGATTCATATGTATATACATGCGTGCCGCAATATTGAGTGGCTGTTTAACATAGACGATGACCCCAACTAAAAACCACAGCAAACACGACCTGCACGATTCTATCAATTTCCAAGCTTCTTGCTCTGACGGAAGTTCGGTAAAGCGAGAAAGGCCCCGATCGAATCCTCTTCTCTTCTCCCTTCTCTGCACCTAACGATGGAGATATCCAAACCCGGCGTCGACCATACCATGAACGAAAAAAAACCCAGATATATATCCCACTAGGGCGACCGCGCCCACTGAGGTACCACGGCTTTCCTCTCATCAACGGGGTCATCGAACGATACATCATGGCTTGAACCGTATCTTCCACAACGATACCCGCGGCTTGCATGCAGGAAAAGCGGATAGCGCCCAGAACTGGTTCCGGTTCAGGCCTTGCGCGATATCGCTCAGGGAGAGGAAAGTGAGGAATAGGCGGGTATACTCTGATGGCAGCGTTCCTTGCGGGGAGGCGAAGCACAGAATCGGCGATGAAGTTTGCCGGACTTGACATTTTTTGGTTGTTGCTGGTACTTGTGCCAGAATAGATACCATGCACGCCATTTATTCCGTTCTGTCTCAAGTTCTTTCACTCAAGATATCGAGCTTGGGAGTGTGGGCTACGGGAGTTTTCAGACATGTTGGAAGGATTTGAACACACTCAAGCGACAATCAAAGGGAGAGCTGCAGGACGTACAGGCGAGGAAAGGGCCTGTAAAAACCCCTACTAAAGCTTCTTTCTCAGATAAATGTTACTTGTTATTGATTATCATGACATTGTTCGTTTAGTAGGAGTCTCAAGGTCTGAACTCGACACTCATGCAGCTACTGTAAGCACGCTAATCTCCTTGAGGCGTAGGGTACACTAGGTACCTCCAAGCACCTACAAGTAGCTCAATCCGATGGTAGGTAGACGAGCCGATGTGGGAATGGCACAACAGCACCGCTGTGTCAGTCTTACTACCCCGAATCCGGTTATGAATATAATGCGGGGCTGTTGCGGAATCAAGAGAAAACAAACACGATCAGCAAGCACGAAGTTGAAAGAAACCCTCGCTAAGCAGCCTGGTCTGTGCATGAGGTGTAAGGTACTGTACTGTATCGTACATATCCTTGTCGTCAAATGACCTTGACCACAAGGCTTCATTAGGCCAATGCTTCTCGCGTCTTCAAGTGTTGAGTGACATTGTGGCGTCCTTTGGAAGCGAACGTCTTTCCACCGTGGTCGAGACGTTCGCGCAAACACGATACGAGCTGCAGTGTCTGCCTTTGCAGGAAAACCAATAAGCCACCAAGCCCGTCAAGCCGTCAAGCCGTCAAGCCGTCAAGCTTGGAAGCGTCCATCTACTTCAGGCTCCCCGTCCCCAATTCGTTCAGCTCTTGTTTCTGAATGCTGATTCCGTAGCTGAAAGCTTTTCTTCCTTCTTTCCCAAGATCACTCTTCCACTTCCTTCGACTCTCTTTCCGCCCTCACCCAACATGCATTTCCTTCCCAACTTCCTCTTCATCCTCCCCCTCGCAGCCGCTGCCTCCGCTATTAGTTGCAATCACGACAATTGCTACCGTGAGATCATAGCCTACGAGAGCAAAACCGCGCCCGCCTTCTGCAGTGTCTATCTTGCCGCTACGTAATGCTTACCTCACTTCCTTCAACCTGTCCCTCCAACCTCTCCCTTCAACCTTCCCTTCAACTGCCCTTTCAGCTTGCTCCTTCAACCTTCCCTTCAACTCCCCTTTCAGCTTGCTCCTTCAACCTTCCCTTCAACTGCCCTTTCAGCTTGCTCCTTCAAGCTCCCCTTTTAAACCCCCGCTTTTGAAGTCATCGGCCAGCCCTCTCCTCATTGCCCCAGTCACTTTCAACTCCCTCTGACCTTTCCCACTTCCTCATCACTAATATCCTCTCAGCTCAATCCAAGCCCCCAACCCTATCGCCACCTGTGGTGCCTCTCGCATCTCCAGCGCTTGCAAGTGCCTAGCGACCGCCACGCCTACTGTGACGACAACCACTGCGACGACCACGACGTCTACCTGTCCGGCGGTGGTGAGTGCACCAGGTTGCCCGACGTCAGCGACGTACTGCTGCACGTACTATTGTGGAGCGGCGTTGGTTCCGTTTGGTTTCTGCTCGCCGACGAACGACATCAGTCCGTATTCGTCCTGTTGTGTGTGTGGGACGCCGAACTGTGGGTTGGGACCGGGGTGAGAGGTGGGAAGGTTGAGAGGGGGATATCGAGCGAGGGAGTAAGAGGGGAAACGCACATACTTTTGGAGGGATAGGAGAAGAATCCGACGACGAAGAATATGAGTCACGTAATACAGAGAACACAGCGAGGCTGTCTGGTGAATCGTGGCTCTTTGGTAGAGTCTCATCTTTCTAAGCACATCTACTTATAACGACACGATCACAAATTGGAGAACATTCATACGGCAGATCACGCACTACTCTAATCACCAGTGTACATGAACAGATCCTCCAACGCCTATCCGCAATCCCCATCACGACCAAGGGCCTTCGCATCACGAGAAGCACTGATAAAAGAGACGAAGATCCCACCACTTAACCAGTCACTCTGGCCCATCCTTTCAGTCAAGATGTGTACCTACCCCCTCGCCACCGTGCCTATGTACTCCACAGCTGCCAGCCTTCTTCACTGCACCATTTCTGACGGACACCGGCAAGGCCTTTTCCACTATCATTTACACCCGCATGGAAAGTGTACTGTTGAGACATGAACTGGACGCGAGGCAAGTCGCGGTTGAGCGCAGGTGGCAAGTGACACTCTTCTTTGTTTGGAAAAGATGCAGGCAACTCGGCCCGTCCAGGCTACGTCTCATCGAATACGAGACCATGCTCTTCTTTGCTTCTTCAGTGCTTCCTCAGTGCTTCCTCAGTGCTTCTCTAGTGCTCCATTTAAAAAGCGGCCCTGCTCCCTTTCCCGAATGAAAACGGCCAATCATCGATTTGAAGTTCGAAGCGTACTGTATATAATTTATGTAGATATACAATGAAGTAAATAACCCTCCAAATCTCCAATCCGCTTCCCCCAAATCCCTCGACTCACATCCCCAAAACCTCCATCTCCCTCTGTTCTCGACTCTTAATCGGCTCCCCCCCATCCCAGCAGCAGCATATGTAGGCCAAACTTTCCACGTGCAAACCCGTCCCATCGTCACGGTACTGTGGCTCAGACAAAATCCGCCTTTCAATGACCTCAGACACAAAGTTTCTGGTTTTTTCTCAAATATGCAGAAGAGGGCACGATAGGCAGCATGTGTATGTATGCCCTGGATATAATTCGGTATTACATAGCGCCGAAATAGGTGACACGGGTCGACGTTGTTCTCGAACATGATACCCGTGATTTTTGTTGTTGATGAAGTTGGCAGGTTGGGTTCATGTTTGGTTGATTCGAGGAGGTGAAGGAATTGGAGAGCGCATGTTTCATTAATCGCTATATAGCGTTTAGATATAAGTTGCCGCGAGCTTTTCATCTTCGCGTCGTTCGATCGTTTTGCCCCACATCTTCATCACGTATTAGCATGTGCAGAAAGGTTTCGAATTCTTGGCATCGCATTTGTCACCCCCCCCTCTTTCCCCCCCCTCTTTTATATTTACTATTGAATTCAGACATTCTTGATACCTTGAAACCTTCGAAGCCTATTTTCGTGTTCAAAACATTCAGCAAGTAAAAATGAATTGAAGCTATTCAAAAGCACTTGTTTACTGACCTGTCAAATAACTATGTCTCGAACACTGAATTCAGTCATTCGCTCGATAATAGTACGTCTTCTAATACTACACTGACGCTCTCTAGCTATCATTGAAGAGATTCACTGTTATTTTGATATCGTTTATAATATACTGAAGAATCTATTTATATATCATTTCTCGTGCAGGCCTCAGTTTCGATTCAAGAGCGCTTCTCGCAAGATCTGACTCGTTGAAGACTTGCTTATAGTCTATCTTAAACAGCGGTCATGAGCTATACAGAAAGAGATAATTTGATTTCTATGAGAGAAATGAGACTTAAATGTTTATAGATTCACGATATCGAGAATTCTGAAGAAGAGGCGCTGAAGTAAAAAACAGAGACAACGAGTGAGCATCAGACAAAATGATGAGCTGCGATTAAAATGAGTTGTCAATCTGTTACATCTGACGACTGAGCAGCTTGTGTTCATCGATGAGGCTTTGTTTAACGAGACTACGAGAATGATACTATAGATTTTGATTAGTAGTGTCTGAATAGCTTCATTTTCACCTATTTGAAATGTTTTGATGCGATAATAGATGTCGAGGGATTTAGATTAATTCATAATTAATTTAATAAACTAAGTAAATAATAGCTATTTACATGGTTGTGCGCAAAGGAAGCACATAGGGTAGAAAGTCATGAAGGGAGCCATGAAGGGAATCATGAAGAAAATCATGAAGGGAGCCATGAAGGGTGTTCGGTAGAGAATCATGAAGGAAGTCATGAAGGAAGCCATGAAGGGTATTCGGTAGGAAGCCATGAAGGATGCGTTCTATTGAGCTAATTAGCATGTGCTAAGAAGCATGTATGAAGCATACTATAAAGTAGGCCATAGAGCGAATAACGCGTATTCGAACGCGTCGCATGAAGCATGGTTTAGAAGCATGTTTTGAAGCGAGTAGGCTGGCGAGTAGGCGAACGAGCTGGTAGCTGAGTTGGCAGCTCAGTTGGTAGGTGAACATGTAGGTAGGCGAGTAGGTAGGGTGGTGAGTAGAATGGTGAGCATGTAGGGTGGCGAGTAGGTAGAGTGTAGAATGCAAAGGACGAACAGCAAAAGTAAAAGCTCTGCATGTCGGTTCAGCCCTATGAAGCGAAGATGTCACTTGGCTCAGAACTGAATAAGAGCTACCTGAGCCGTTCTAGCTCGGACCGTTTGGTTGAGCTGCTTTTCGATTTGTCGATGCACGTCATTCGGCCTTATCTGATACTAGAATATATTGGTACAAATTTTCCTTTTTGGAGAATCCGCTTGATTCGGACCGGGTTGACTTGGACCCTAAAACCCGACTCTAACCCGACCCTACGGCAGGCCTAATTCAAGTCTCGAGTTTTCGATTTTTGATTCGAGTAACTTGTGTTATATTATTTACACGTCGATAGCAAGAATCTGTTTGAACTTGAATTAATGTTACGAGATCAGCATAAATGAGTTCATATGAATTCTTTCTAATTAAGAGTTTTAGTTGAAGAAGAAAGCTCTTCGTGTGCGTGCAGCAAGTCTTAACTGTCAGAACCACAACCGTAACAGACATATGCTCAACGTATGCGAATTCATCTTTCGACTCAATGTCAGGTCTTAAGTAGCCACTCGCTCTCGACTAAGCGAACCCTCTGTACTAGCGCAGCTCGAAGATCAAGTTCAAATCACCCGGGTTTCCGGTTAGTTGGTCTCTCATATCGCGTTCGACAGCCTCGCCATTGTCACCCTGCGCAAAGCAGATGCGGAACGTGGAAAGCAATCTTGCTGTGACTAGGCGAATCTCAGTAAGTGCCAAGGCCTTGCCAACGCAGCTTGTTCGACCTGCAGCAACAATCAGTACTCGGCCTGTCACCAAGCAGATATTTTACTTACCAAGCCCGAAAGGTGCGAATGCTCGTTTGTCTCGTATCATTTGCGGGCAACTATACCAACGCTCTGGGCAGAATCTGTGAGGCTCTTCCCAAGCCGATTCGACTATTTCTCATTTAGAAGTAAGCAACGGTTCAAAGAACAAAATAACCCTCAGACTACCTTAAACATGCTGTTCTAGAAGAAAAATTGGCTTACGTCTTCCAATTGAGTAGCGAGGTGCCGCAATCTTGATATTGCCCGGAATGAACGTGCCTTCCACTTCCATTCCCTCCGGCGGACTGACCCGTGTGACAAATGTCAAGACAGCAGGAAGCAGGCGCATTGCTTCGTTGATGGCTCCATTAAGATGAGGAAGTGTTGCGAGAGCTTTTGCGTCCTGTACATCTATGGTAGCGAGCTCTTCATGGATTCTTTCGACATCATTGGGATGGCGAGCAAGTAAATAGAGAAGAGTCGTTAAACTTGGAGCTGTTGTATCACTAAATCAACGTCCAGGTGTCAGTCTACCGCAACGATACAAAGTCTCGATTGGACTAGCTTAGGCTTTTGCAAGCAGCTGATTTACCTTCCAGCCACGACGACAGTAGCAGTATCCCCGCTCAGCCACCTTTGGTGGTCTTTGTCACCCTTGTTATTTTCCGCATCTTCGATGAACCAAGACGCAATATCCCGCTCTTTGACTTCAGTCTGGATAAGACCACAAGAATAAGTAAAAAGCGGCACCAGCTCGCACCCAGGACAGGGCCTCACCTTCATACGACGTTCCATACAACTATCGCAGAATGCTAGCATTCCAAACCAATCTTTGACCTTCCACAGCCCTGGTATGAATGCAAAGCCCATGCGAGGAATCCAAATGGCCGGGCTGAATGGCCCGAGCAAAGTAATAGCGGACCGCAGCTTTTGGATCGCTGCGTGGTATTCCCGCTTCTCCATCATGCCGAAGTCCTGGCTGAACGCAAAGTCACCCATTAAGTCGAACGAGAACCATCGCATAAGGTCGTTCACGAGCATAGGTCGATCTTTGCCCTGCGCAATGCGCTCTTCAAGTCCGGACACTTTCCTCAAGATTCGAGGCTCGTAAACCGTTAGAGCTAGAAATTTCAGTTCCGCCTGAAAGAGAGACGATCTGCTTGTACTCGTGTTGGAATCTCACCTTTTGTGCTGAGTGATTGAGACCAAATACGTCTCCTATCATCGTGCAACGATTTATCTCTTGTGAAAACGGAGGAAACCCGAGGATAAAGCAAGTCGTACCAATCAGATCTCGTGGTATTACTCTTAGATCCGTCCATTGATTCAAATGCCGCGGGATGAAAGATTGTGATTTCACTCGGACCTAGAAGCCGTTGTAACAGAAGAACCTGTTGTGAAAGCATGTAAAGAATGCTCACCTGTCCGCACAAATGATCCATACTCTTGATGCAGTTTCTCCAGCACTAAGTGGTTGCGGGAATCTCGACACTGCCAGACATGCCATAATTTGGACAAAGCGGCGAGCCGTGGACCGGGAAAGTGGCCTAACTGGTGGAAGTAGATGCGGTAGATTGCAATGCTCGTGAAGAGAGACATTAAATAACAGGCAATCAAGGCAAGAGCGTCAGCGGTCCCACCCTTCGTGCTGCCAGTGAATTGGAGATTAGCGCCAATGAGAAGCAGTGCGAGTATGATGTGCGTAGAGAAAATTGTAGGAGCCAATAAGTGCCATTCCCCTCGAATGAACACCAGCTGGTGGGCCAGCAGTCCCACAATGCTCGCGAACAAAAACTTCGGTAACATAGCGAAGAACGAAGAATGGCTTATGAAGGAAGGTTAGGAATAAAGCTTGCGTATTGCTGCTGGTAAGGGCAACAATACGTCTATCGAAGCTTTTCCCCAGGACCGCGCTACGTCCACAGATCATGCGGTCGTCTGAACTTGCCTAGTTCTACTACCGGGCCTGGAAATTCGATTTGGGGCACTGCGTGGAGATCAGTAGGTAGTAAGTTGAGCGGTCGCCATTTACGCCATCGGACATGGATCTTCCTGCACACCGATCAGCAAGGCTGAGAGCAGTTATACGAGGTGGGCATGTACTTGCATTAGTCCCATGCATCCTTCGTCGGTTTTGGCTGAGGGTGTAGACTTTCCCCATGGTATTACCGGCCTGAAACGTTTTTGCCATCTCACTCAATCCTTCATGTTCCGAAAAACGGTCTTTGAACCGCAGATCATCGGAGCTTTACCTTCTAGTGGCTGCGTCTCCGCAATGATGGAGGGATCAGAGCCCTACGCCTGAGGTATTGTCCAGCTGAGTCTCAAATTGTCCTCGGCCGGCGTCCATCCCTGCCTCTTTGGCATCGGCTGTGACGGCACCGGATCAATGCGCTACAAAAGATGGTGCCCTGTTCTGGCATTGAACACGCCGACTTACAAGACCTTAGCGTTGCCGTTCAAGGAGTTTGGCTCGGCCCGTATGATAACCATATACGACTAGATCTGAACGGACATCATATCAGCCTCGGTGACTTTATAGATAGGTTTCTATACATACTTTCCTTCGCATTACAAGACAACCCTTCGTGAAGGACGTTTGCTATCCTGAATCCATATCGCTTGCTATATGGCTATTATCAAGCAACATCCGAGCTGCTCATGTGATTTTATTAGCACAAATATGAGACTCTTGGATGTCAAAGATCCTGATCATAGCTCTAGTGTCGTCCTTCCTCGGACTGCATCTTTATTCGAAATCGGTATATTTCACTGCTATAGCCTATGGCTTTTCACCTCCAGTGATCTCAAGACCATCGTAGGACCGTCTCTCGTCTTCGGAATAACGAATGCCCTGGGGGTTGCGAATTACGGCCTGAGAGATCCTAGACAGCCAATGGGCAACGAAATCGTGCGAAGGCTCCCAGTGGTTCTTTTATGGATCTGGATGAATCTTCTGCCATTCACTATCAATAACCAAAAAGATACTGCTGCCATCGAAGAAGACCAGATGAATAAGCCTTGGAGAACACTCCCGTCACAACGAATGACTCCTCGACAAGCCGAGCACCTCATGTTAGCGCTCTATCCCCTCGCGGTGGGTCTAAGTCTCCTGACGGGCGGAGTCGGGCAGTCAGTGGGTCTGGCAGTTTTGGGTACATGGTACAACAACTTCACTGGTGGCGATGCCAATTGTTTGGTGAGGAACTTGATCAACGCTGGTGGCTACGTATGCTTCACTTCAGGTGCCATGGAGGTAGCTCTTGGCTATCCGTTGCCACTTGAGAGACTCTTGGTGCAATGGTTCAGTGTGGTTGCCGCAGTAATCTTCACCACTGTGCATTTACAAGATATGTATGATCAAATCGGTGATAGCATGAGAGGACGGAAGACCGTGCCGCTAGTCATTGGCGATATGCCAGCGAGGTGGACCATTGCTATTCCTATGGTCTTTTGGGGTTATGTTTGCCCATGGTTCTGGAATGGGGGAGCCGTGATGTTGACACTGAGTCTGCTCCTAGCTTGCACCGTCGTCGCTCGAACTCTACTGTTTACGAGCATTGATGATGATCGACTGACGTTCAAGGTCTGGAATGCTTGGATGACGCTGGTTTTCGTTATGCCTTTTATGAGTAAAGGGATTCCCTGGTCATAGAGAACCTGCTGGGTGTGGCTCCTGGGGTAAAGACATGTTCGCGGGTCTGGGTTGAGCTTCAGCATTGTAAATCATCACTGGATTGAGGTGCAGAGACTTTGGCTCGCAAAGCTGTAGCAATTCTGCTTCAAAGCCGCGATTTTGCAAAGACCAGTGCATGAATTGAAATTAGACAAACGAATTGAGGTTCACACTTCCGAGATTGGCAAGATGATGTTTCATAAATTCTCGTACCTTGGGCACTCCCCAGCTCGCTCCTATCAGCACATCATATGCCTAAAGCTGGCCCTTGCTGACCGTTACTGTGCCTCAGGTGGCTCCTCTTGGGATCATCCTCGCAGACATCCACCCCCCAAATCCGGAATGTTGAGGAGTGGCCCGTGTCATGCTATCACAGCCGTCATGTGTGACTGAGGAGCGAAATTAACTCGTCGGCAGGCTAGCTCAGCGAGGGCTAAGCTGAGCTTTAGAATATAACGAGCTTGTCTTCGGCATTATATTTCCTAGAATCATCGCTGATACACGTCTCTATCCCAACAACAGGATGTGAAACAAACCTTGGAATTTTTCTATACAAGGGATATACACAATAATGCTTAGAAACATCGTTCGAGGCCGAGCTTTTTTACTCGCTTTATTCTCGAGTCATTTGTGTACAGCCCTGCCAATTACTCACTCCGACGCTCATGTACCTGTAGCATTACCAATACCAGCCATACCATTCTTTCATTTCCCTGCCGGGAGTTCAGTCGAGAATCTTAGACCCAGACGTAATGGTCAGATCTTAGTGACTATCAGCACAGCGCCAGAATTATACCGTACGTCTTTCAGAAGTCATCCTTCCCCCAGCGGTACCGTGTCTGGAGTCCTGAGATGTTTCATGAGGAATAAATCCTAAGGACTATCGAAGCCCATTTCATTAACTTGGATATCATGAAACAGAGATTGATCCATTCGGCAACCAGACCGGTGGCATTCTGCACCGCTTCGCTGGCTACACGAGCCTGTTCGGGATTACTGAATTGGAAACCGATGTCTTCTACATCATTGCCAGTAATTTCACCGGCGCACCTGACGACTACGGTTTTCAGGGTACCGTCAGTATTTTTGAGGTAGACATCCGCGACACACTAAAGGCAAGCAAGGTCGTGGATGTTCTTCAAGCACAGCTGCTTGATGGCTTCGACGTAGTCAACAAACCGGCCGGCCTCTTAATCGCTGGCGACGCACAGACAGGAACGCTCTACCTAATCGACGTTCATCGACGCACAGCAACCCCCATATTGCAGAACGAACTTCTTGAGCCTACAACGAGTGACCGAGCCGCTGGCCTCGCCCATATAGGCATAAATGGTCTCAAAATTTATGACGGGAAATTGTACTTTACCAATACAGCCAAAGGCACCTACGGCCAAGTTCCTCTTGACCTCTCTACTGGTAAACCATCTGGCAGTCCTTCCGATCTTGCCAATTATTCAACTTTAACGGACGATTTGAGCTTCGATAGTAGGGGAAATGCTTTTATCTCGGAAGATCTAGTTGGTGTCGTGCTGAGGCCAGCCAACACGACGCCTGCGAATAATCATACGAGACTGATTTCGCCATTGGTCGGCGCGAATGCAAATTCGTTTGGTCGGACCGCACGTGATGTGTGCACCTTGTATTCGCTCTTTGATGGACCTGTCCCTGGGGTTGCGCGTATCGATGCGGGGAAGGAGGGTTTCTGCGGCCAGGGTATCTGACTGTTCCGTCATGGAAAGGAGAAATCTCAATGAGGCGGGCCCCTAAGCGAGCTTAAACTTAAAGAAAATCTAATCTAGCGTCATGAATGCTGTATGTTCCGTCTTGTTCAGTCCTTCAGCCCTCCAGGATCAAGTTTCTGATTGCAACGGGCAGCCATACTACAGTATCCCCTTGCGCTGCCCACCTAATGCGCCGAGACTCCAGGAAATGTCGATCTTTTCTTCTGACCCGTAGGTACTTCCGTACACTGCCCCATGACCCATCCTTCGTGCAGACTTTGCCATATTCTACGGCGGCCTAAAACACATCTATTAAATGGATCGAACCTTCCCTCCTTGGGTAGCTGCATATGCACCCGCCACTTGACGTGGAAGCCGGGCCGTTGAATGAATCCACCTTCCCGCGCCCTGTTCACTACCTACCTACCAGGTAGGTACCTACCTTACCAGGTACTAGAACCTCGATAGAAATTTTGCAATCAACTTAACTGGAATCGATTCTTGCTTCTTTGAGTTAGCTTTGTTTGACGCTCTAACTCAAAATCGTTTAGCTTGATCAACTTATGGAAGCTAGTTTTCCGCTCGACCGGGGGTTACAGTTGGTGGGGGGGTGGAATAGCCGAGCAGGGGCCGGAAATTTATTTGTCTCGCATATGCAAGGCCGGGGGTGCATTTCGTAGGGGTTGGAAAAGCTGAGCTAGGGCCGGAAATTATTCTAGCCCGATGCGAAGCAGTTATGTTCATCACTCAAGACAGCTACAATCTTTCTTAGATCCTCCCTCAGGCAAGCGCCCCAAGAACCCCAAGAACACCGCCGCAGGTGCCAAGGGCAAAGGTAAGCATAGCACAAGCTTCGCATATGCACTGCTAATGCACTTCACCGTCGTCGCTGCCGTCACACGTCGCTCTGAGCGCATTGCGGCAAAGTAGAACGGAGTTCGTGTTTTGCATATGCTTCTCATACGCTGTAAACGTACAATAGTTAGACAAATTCAAAATGTTGATTCGGGATGGAAATGTTTTTGAGCATATGTTTCGTATAAGCAAAACATTGAGCTGAGGTCGGAAAAAAAACAAACTTCCGGGTACTATTAGAAGGTAGAAAGGTAAAGACCTAGTTGAAAAACATGATGTTTGAAGCAAGGTAAGGTAGGTAGGTAGGTTTATCTTTCGGGTGAGAGGTTATCTCTGAAGACGGCTAAGATGGCTTGGTACAATAAAAACCAACCCGAAAGTATGCAAACTTCAGTCAATGGTTATTGAATAGATTATCGGATAAGTTATCAGTGGAGATAAATAGTCGTATTAGGTGAAGGTACTGATAAGGTATCTGGAAGATAAACGTCAGACTCCGCCGCCCTGTAAGGCCGAGATTTAAGCACCTAACGCAGCTACTACCTTCATACACTCAGTAAGCAATCAAGTAATTCTCTACCCATTACATGCATCTACTAGTAGCCCTTCATCCGAAATCAACCCGCTAGCTGTGCATGAAGCTATCGTGAGTCGATAAACAACACTAGGGGGGAACCTCATAAGGGTTTAAATCCGAGAGCGATGTGAATATCGAAACGGACATAGCATCCAGATCTGACGTCTTTGTGGGCTTGGTCCTCAAGTTCATGGAGCTTATCCATCGGATAAGAGTCGAGCAAACCGCGATTCGACATGAGCTTTGCCCAATTGAAAGACGCAACCATCCCATTGGCAGTAAGAGCTTCCCTCGTCTCGACGACTCTATCCGAGCTCACGATATCCTCGTCCACGCGGACAAGTCCAGCACCTTCCATAAGTGTAGGAAGTGTACTCCAGCCGTAAGAGAATTTTTCTCTAAGGCTCTCGCGCATGAGGGACCCCACCAAGCGAGCTGCAGAGACTGAACAACCTAGTTTACCTCTGAAATGCCGCCCATCCGCAAAGTTACATTCCTCCCATTGGAGAGCTCCACCGGGTTTCAGGAGCTGAATGAGGTTGCGTACAGCGACGTCCCAGTCCACGGGATTCATTGCTGCCGTGAGAAGACGGACATGAACGACATCGTACCGACTGTGCTCGCTGAGTGGTGGCGGTTGTTTGAAGTCCATGATCGAAAGCTCCACATTGCAAGGCAGGTTTGCTGGCGCGGGGAACAGTTCTTGGGAAATATCGAACCCACGAAGAGTTGCCTTGGGGTATGCTTTTGCAAGTTCCGTTAAGAAAAGGCCAGTCCCAGTCCCGATGTCCGCTACAATGGCAGAGGAAGATAAATTGGTGGCGATTGATGGATGGAGGAGGTAGCTAATGTTGCTATGCCATTTCGAATGACTTTGTCAGCAGAGAGCTTGAGGCCAGGTCAAAGGCAGAATAGCTATACCGAGTCAAGAGCTCAAACTGCTCATCTAATCTTTACTTTCCGTCAGTTTGGATCAGACATCTATTTGACACCATGTAAGCTACCTGTGGGATTCTGCCGCGTTGCGACCCATGTTCTCAGTGTAAACGTCGGACATTGTAGACGCTAGCGAATTTGGGCAATGGAGCCTCTCGGTGCAGGGGGTGATGGCAAATGTCGTAAACAGCCGTGAAACGATGACTCTGCGCCAGCAAGAACGCATGGGATATAAGTCGCCCCACTCTTTTTTACAGCTGTCCTCTTTGTTCGGAGATCGGTACTAATACAGATCCGTAGGATCATAGTGACGGTATAAAAGTCATGCAATACAAAGCTGAGCTGCTAGTCGACACTCACGGCTACAGGGAAGTTGGCGTCATTGGATCGCCCTCGCGGAGGTGTGCTCAGGTGCCACATCGTCGTCATCTTCTGGTCGTCGCTGCACAGCTATGCTCAGCTGGAGCACGGGCACCAAGGATCGACGGGTGTTGGCGGAAGAGGAGGAAAGAAGTCCACAAAACAGAAAGTGGGTGTGAAAAGAAACAGTGCGGGGCTTAACGGGAGCCAACCAAGCGTTACCGCGGCCCGTCTTAAGCTTGTTCAAGATACTACCTTACCGTTGCAGGGGTAGATAAGGTAATGTCCGCGTGCTCTGCATTGTCTCTAGCGTGATCCAAGATTCTCCGAAAAACTAACACTATTTACCCCTGCAACGTAGTATATAGCGTGTCAGATGCAACGCTATCTTTCTGTCTCTCTGCGACTGTAAATGCGCCGTATGCAGGCTTGCTCCTGTCAGTGCTATGCCTCAGGGAAGATTTGCTCAGTACAAGGGTAACGAATATTCTTGAATTGGAGGGAAATGCCCGATTGGATCCGGTCTCACCAGGATCGGCAGCATACTTTCCCTACCCAAGCAATGTGCAGGATAAGTATGTCGTCCAGCTTTGAAAACAAGGGAGCTGGATGATTGCAATCCATGTACTGGCGAGTGTATCAATAAATTACACTCACCCTCTTGCCGCTGAAACCGTGTCTTTTTTTCCATTCTCAACTCATTTGAACTCACCACCTACTTTCAGGTCTTCATAGTTGTGATCTTTACTCTCTGCTAAATGAAAAGTCGTCGTTATTTACTCTTGAGACTATTTGCGTAAAGATTTTATTAATAGGTTCTTTTACATCGTTCCAGTCACTTCGTCCCACTTGAGCTCAAACAGCTGATATGGCAGCCGTGACTGCGCCGGCTGCAAAGCTGATCGTGGTGAATGTGGTCCTTTGTGTCATTGCCACGGGTTCATTTGTACTTCGAATGATCTCCACAAAAATTCGTAAGCGGAAGTGGCAGGCTCACGACATCTTGTGCTTTATCTCCTATGTACGTGACAATACGGCCTTGTAGCTAAAGCCTTCTGATGGATCCTATAGCTTTGTTTGATCGGGTATGCAGCAGATCTCATAATCGGTGAGCCATCTAAATTTTCCAGCTCCGATTCGTCACGGTCGCTGATTTCACTCAGGCGCGGTACATGGTGGATTGGGTCTTCACATCACGCGACTTCCTCTGGAGAAGATCATTACTTCGCTCAAGGTGTGTGGTCAGAATGAAGAAACACATGATCCTGAAGGTCTCTGAACTTACATCTCCTGGAGGTCTTTTTCGCTTCCGAATTCCTCTGGAGTACCGGCGTGTGCTCCTTCAGACTGGCCATTCTTCTTCTCTACATTCAGATTTTCCAGATACCAGCATTTTTCCGAGCCGCAGCTGCGACGGCAGGGCTCGTCAGTATCTATTACGTCGCTTGTATCTTGACCATATGCCTCTCCTGCCGTCCCATCGGCTACAATTGGGATAGAACAATCGAGGGGACATGTGATAATACGGAAGCTGTGGAAATCTTCTCAGCTGCATTTAACATGGTAGTGGACGTATGGGTCGTCAGCCTGCCATTACCAATCGTTTGGAGATTGCAGATGGCAAGACAAAAAAAGATCGGTATCAGCGCTACTTTCGCCCTTGGCCTTGCGTGAGTACAGTCTGCCATTATTGCCACAAGGAAGGCAGACATAGCGACTGATTGAATACATCACAGGATTGCGGCTATCAACCTTGGTCGTCTTATACAAACGGTCCAGTGCGACGCGGCAGACTTCACGTATTGTTTGCTGACATCGTCTATGATATGTGTGGCCGAGATGTCTACTGGAGTAGTAGTCGCTTGCGTACCCACATTTGGACCAGTCTTTTTCCCCCATCGCTTTGGACCCAACGTCAAAGCTGTCTATCAGCCCAAAGGCAGCCGAGGTACTCCATTACACCAGTCGTCTAGTCGAAAACCTCTTCGAGGCCAGGAATTAGAAGATTCCGGCGAACGATCCTTCTCGACACATGAGAGGGATGATGTCGAGCTCAAAGCTGGTCTCAAAATAGGAAGTGGCTATCAAGCTCACGCTGAGAGCACCGGTGTATTCGAAAGTTCTGATCATGATGTTGACGCGAACGGGATCAATGTAAGGAAGGATCTTGATGTGCATGAGTCACCGCGATCATAGAGAGGAAAACGTCTGGTCAAGAGGAATTGAAGACCTTGAGCTATAGCAGATGCACCGAATTCAATGATGTCATAGCCTAGCAACAACGATGCCTATGTAAAAAACGCGGTCTCCGTTCTCTAAGAAAATTACAATACAGTAATAAATTACCCAATGAGTACGATGGTGTGAAGGCGACTTATTCTTACGCGCTAATGCGTGCAGTGCATTTACTCTGCCCCCAAGTCAATAATGCCTCTCTCTGATCTGCCACAGATGTGGGTCAGCCGTGATCCCCACAGTTGGTCAGCCATTCTTCCGGCGTTGCATTCAATTCATGTTAAGAAGCTGACCAGATCTCAACAACCATCAACCATCGCTGTCTGCCCTTAGCCTGAGGTTTGTTCATTTTGTTAGAAAGAGGTATCACCGCAAGTTTTTGCACTTAGACAGCCTTCCAGCAAATGTCTTCAACAGAGGCCCCTCCATTCGCTGTAGTTATCTGCCATGGCTCCTACCACACACCCGCCCCCTACCAGCTTTTCGTGTCAACTCTAAAAGCACAGGGTATCGAAGCATACTGCCCGCAACTGCCCTCGTCCGACCTCCGCAAAATGAACGTCGGCGATATATCTAAGCCAGACTACGACAGAGAACCACCAGTAGGAGGGTATCCACAACCCAATGACGATGCCATAGTCCTCAATCAGCTCTTGAGCGAACTCATCACAAAGTCGGGCAAGAACGTCATTTTGGTTGGTCATTCAGCGGGAGCCTTCACTGCCACCATGGTAGCGGTCCCCGAGTTTCAAGCCAGAATTCGTAATGAAAGGGGAGAGAAGGGGGGTATTATCGGTATTTTCTACGAGTGTGGATTTCTAATTCCAGTGGGCGAGTCGACGCACAGCTTCTTCCAGCCCAAGGACGGTAGCGAAGCCGTAACCCCGCCATACTGCCAATTCCACGTGGGTTCCCTCGATATCGTAGCCTTCCCTATAATCACTAAATCCCTTTCATGTCCACGTCCCGCCGTCTCGAACATCAGGCTGATTTACTTTCAAAATTCAGAAACACGGCTTTGCCGGCGTCGCTTCCACAAAAGATGGCGCAAATTACTTCTTCAATGGTCTCGACGACGCCACAGCCAAACACTACGAGGCAACCTTGACAGCATCCGCAAACCCTACAACTGTTCTGACTAACGACGCGTACACTGCTCTACCTTGCGCCTATCTGGTGACGGAAAATGATAAGGCCTTGCCGCCAGCTTACCAGAATGGCATGGTTGCGATGCAGAATCAGAGGCCTGGCGTTGACATGACTGTGTATAGATGTCCCAGTGGGCATTCGCCGCATTTGACGTGGACTGAGGGATTGGTTGAAGCGGTGAGCGATTTTGAGCGAAAGATTGCTGAACGCTGAGATTATGTGATGCATTCACGATTCGTAAATCTCTTGCACTTTGTTAGTGATTAATACTGCCAGATCGTATTACACTACTTTTTCAAACCGCAGATAAGCGCGAAAGCTATTGCAATTTATAACTAGTTTACTAAAGTTTTATTTAGTAGCAACAGTCTGATTGACTGATTTATCATTTCATTGCAAAAACGTCGTGCTATGAGAAATGTCAAAATGTCTGTACTAATTTAACTGAAGCAGTTAAAACAGCTGAATATGACAGCGAGGTGACGACAGCGAGATAATTCTTCAACAAATGATTCTTGTATGCTTATATAATATAAAGCGTTGTTTAAAACAATAAGAAGTCGCTAGAGTGTTTAAAACACGCTTTTTGTAGGAAAAACGGTTTTATTCGTACTCTAACTGCAACTACGAAGGTTACTAAGGTATGTTTCTAACTAGAAACTATGTTTCTAATTGAACGACTACTTCTTCTGCTTCTATTATTAGCGTATGCAGAAAGCTATGAATTCCTTGGCATCGCAATTGTCGCGCCCCCCCCCAAATTTACTATTGAATTCAGACATTCTTGACATTCTCAAACCTTCAACGCTCTATTAACAAAATTAATAGAAAAATCAATCAAACAGGTAAATTTCAAGCTGTTCAAACGTTTCACAGTGCTAACATCCTTGTAGCCTCCCCCCTCTCGACCTTCGAAGCCATCATGCCATCGTCACGTCGAAGCCAGAACCTACCTCCAGAGGATTCACTCATCTTCTCAAGCAATTAGAGAGAATCCGTTTGAAATGATGAGTTCTTCTATTCGACGATTGCAATAAATGCTCGCGTTATTCATGATGATTACACTCGAGATCAAAAAGAAACTGCATAGAGGTAGCAATTTATCTGCTAGCCATCGAAAGAAAGCCTCGCCGTTGAATCAGCCTTCACGAATATCGGTACAGAATAGATAGCCATCGATCATATACGTCGGAAGAACGCTTCAGAAATGCTCTCTCTTTCTAGAGACTTGATAGCGAACTGACTCACCAACTGATGCATAGGCTTGATGACGTCACTTCGTAGTCTCGTTGAACAGAGTCTCATCGACGAAGACAAGCTGTTCAGTCGTCAGCTGCAACAGATCGGCAACTCGATTTAATCGCAGCTCATCGTTCTGTCTGATGCTCACACGCTGTTTCTTTTTATTGCTTCAGTGTCTCTTCTTCAGAATTCTCGATATCGTGAACTGATGCACGTTTAAATCTCACTCTTCTCATAGAAATCACATTATTTCTTTCTGCATGACTCATGACTGTTGCTTCAGATATGTAATTAAGAAGTCTTCAGCTGCTGAAAAGATCTTTCAGAAGACGCTCTTCGAACGAAACTGAGATCTGAAGAAAGAGTCATACATGAAGAGATTTTCTTGCATAGTATAAACGATGTTACGATGACAGTGAACCTCTTCGACGATGACGAAGAGAATTCAATGTAAAAGCAGAAGACGTAGTATCTTCGAGCGAAGGGTCGAAGTCAGTGAACCTGTCATAGCTAAAAGAATGTCAGCACTGTGAAACGTTTAAACAGCTTCAAATTTACCTGTTTGATTGATTTTTCTTTTGACTTTTCCAATAGAGCGTTGAAGGTTTGAGAATGTCAAGAATGTCTGAATTCAATAGTAAATTTGAGAGAAAGGACGCGAAAATTGCGATGTCAAGAAATTCATAGCTTTCTGCATACGCTAATATTGCTTCTACTGCAGCTTGTATTGCTTCAACACAAATATCATAGAAAGCTGCATGACAAGCTTCAACGACGATTATCCGTGCGTCTGTTTTAGACAGAGATGATAGTGGTTTGCACACTTTCAGTATTAATCGCAGCCCAATCTCTCTCAATTGAGAGAAGTGCCGATACGCTTCTACATGCAACCAACGACGAAAAGCTCGACATAGTAGGTAGGGAAGAAGCTGATGCGTCTAGCAGACTAAAGCGATGTTTATCTCTCTGTTCGTGAGCATTCTGAATCTGTTTGATGTCTTTAACATCAGAAACTGTCTTCTGAACTTCACGACTCGCGCTCTCTTGCCGGCAGAATTCTTGTAAAGTCTACCGTTCTATGACCTGCAAGTTCGTACAGACTTCTTTGCTTCTTCAAAAAGCTATTCTTTACTGCGATTCTTCGGCCGAGCGATTCTTTCTTCAACGGGAGCAAAGCAAGATTCGTACCAACGCTCTCAATTCTGTTATTGCTGCCATCTCGAGCAGAGACAATGTTAGGTTACCGTAAAGATTCACGGAATCAGCCTCTGTATTTCACGACGGAAACAGCTGAAACTGTGCTCTTCATGATCAAAACTTATATGTAAATGACAGTCAAGGATTCAGAGTAAAATTTTCGCGTCTCGCATATTTTAGTTCATTCCTAAACCAAACACACAAAAGCTATCAACCTTCACCCCCTTCATCATTATCATATCAAAACCAAACCAACCAATCAATCAATCAATCAATCAATCCTCACCTGCAAATATGTAAACCCCTCTTCACTCACAGCTCTGCCTCTTTCCCAAAAAAAAACCCATCAAACCTCATCTCTCTAGCAACAAAAAACCTCTAGAAACCACTCATCTTCAACACCTCAGTAGCTTTCTCATTTCTCAGACTCATCATCGCTCTTCTCGTCTTTCAAAAAGCTCACTCGTCATTCTCTTCACAAACATCATCGTACCGTTCATTCAGCACACGAATCAACTTCGCAGATGATATTCAATCTCGATTTTCTTCTCTATTCTCAGCGTTTAATATTTGAGATCTAGTCAACTCAGTCTTTCACTCAAACGAGAGTCAGAATGAGTGAAGTGGTTTTTTTTTCATACATTAGCATCTTGATTGTAATTGTAATTCATACGTTCTTGTGACATCGTATTAAGTTTAATTCATGAAGAAAACTATGCTATGTATATCGAATAAACAAAATTCTCTGAGAAAGAAAATCGCTCGTCGACTACACAGCAAGTTCACGTCGTTGAAACAATAAAATTGAGACAATGTATCAAATAATGAATCTATAGCTTTTATTCAGCGTATGATGTGTAATGATTGTTTCTTTAACAACACAAGATATAAACAGAGATCAGTATAGTAACAAACTAATCACTAGTGTTGCGAGCGTGCACTTCGAGTTAGTCTAACATAGATCATGTTAGACTATCATAGACTAGTGTAGGGCTGATTTTGACACGCTAGCGGCCTAGCGTGCCTTCATGGGTAAAACTCACGACGTGTTTCATCTTTCTTCTTCTTTAGCTTTGAACTTCTAGTTAGAATACACTCATATGATTCGCTTTATACAGACTCATAACATTAGTTCAAAGCTCATTAATCTTGCTATCGACGTGTAAACGATATAAAAACAAGCTACACAACTCAAACCAGAAGTCGAACTCAGAAATTTCGACAGCAGAATCAGAACTCGAGCTCAGAAAGCTCAATAGAAGTCAGAAACTTCTAAAGAAGAATCTTGATTCGAAATCAGAAATTTCGATAGAATCAGAATCAAAGAACATGAACGCGTTGTTCTTGACTAACTCTTTATTGAGCTCGTCATCAGAAACCAGAAATTTCAGCAGTACTTGAATTCAGAAAGTTCGATAAAGTACTAGTCGTTGCTCGAACTCAGAAAGTTTGATAGAGTAACATCAGAATCTCGATCAGCAATTTTCTACTCATATCATGACTAGAAGCTCAGAATCAGTGAGCACTGCTCGCTACGAACTTCGAAATGCTAGAAGAGAATCACTTCTACCACAGAATCGAACAGCATCAGAAGAAGAAGACACGAATGCGTCGTCGAATACAGAAGAAGAGAACACGAACGCGTTGCTCTTTGATCACGAAGTGATCAAGATCAGCATCAGCACTGAACTGAATGCTTGAATAAGCGCTCATGAAGCAGGCGACATCGTTGTCTTTATCAAGTACATATGTCAACAGCATGACACTGAAATCAAGATTCACAATGACATGATTCAAATGTTAGAAGATGTCAACGAGATAAACATCACATTGAAGATTACGCAGACGCGTCTGCAGAAAGAAAATAGAAACAAGAACGTGATTATACGTCATCTAGAAGCTGCATCAAGTCGACAAAGGACTTTGATTTCTGAAAATCGATTCTCGAAGTCAATCAAGTTATCGAATTCTTCACTGTTTGAAGATTCGTTGCAGAATGTAAACAATTGACTATCGCGAATGCAAAATAAGCTGAAGACAAACAAGAATCACTTTTCTATCGAAGAGTTGAAGATTATCTACATCGAAAGTCGAGTCAGTGAAGCTGCGATCAAGCACATAGCTTCTCGCATGCAAGATATCTTCTTGAACTCGTTTCTAGAAGTTGAAGAAGTACTGTCGATCATAAATAAGATGTACGACAATCTCAATCATCATCACACGACTCAACGACAGTATTTGAAGCTGTATCAGAACAAGATCTCATTTCATGAATTTTGAATAAAATTTCAGAGATTTAGTGCAGAACTAGAATACAATAACGAGATTCTACTAGATGATCTTCAGCATAAGATCAGCTCAGACCTTCAGCGAGCAACGCTCAATGAACGAATCACGAACTTGAACGAGTTTGTCAACATCTGCATGCAAGTCGATGTTAGATTGACTGAATTGAACGCTCGATCAGTCGTCAAAGCATCAGCTACTCAAGCTGCTCGCTCTGTCATCAGCACATCGACTACTCAACTTACGTCATCAGTTTCTTCGTGAAAGAAATTCAGAAGATCGAAGCTCAACTCTATTCAGAAAGAGTTGTTTAAGAAAGAACTCTGCTTCAAATGCAAGAAGTCAGAACATAGAGCATATGACTGCTTCAAGACGACTCAAGTGCATGAGATCGCTGCGAGTTTGAAAAACGATCTGCTCTCGTCAAAGTAGTGACTGAGAGCGATATACTTATATTCTGTTTCATCAGCATGCCTGACGATTCATTTGATTTCAAGTCGTTCACTGTTGACGTCATTTTAAGTAGTCTAGAAAAGATATTCAGATTTCTCGCTCTGATAGATACTGAAGTCACTGACATGACTTTCATCGATGAATTTTTGATGTCAAAACTATGTGAACGCTTTGATATTCAGTCAATATCGCTGTCAAAATCAAAGTTGATTCAATTGTATGATGAAATCTCTGATCGAAAGTCGATTACACACGCTCTGTATACATTGATCATGATACAAGAACACAAGAATGAAATGATGTCTTCATTGATAACTCGTCTAGATCAGCACAAGATAATCATTGAAAATCTCTGATTGAAAAGAAATCAAATTTTGATAGATTCTGCAAACGATAGATTAATATCATCATTGAAGATTCGAACATCAAAATCTGTTGTTTTGAAAGCAAGCAGTCAATTAGCATTTCACAGATCTGAGTCAAGCAAGATCTGCGAAATGAAACGAAAGAACTTGAACTCAATTGTTACATCAACGATCATCTTGAAGAGACTCATGAATCAGAAATCAGTGAATAGATTCATTGAATCTGCTCTCATAGCAAAGCAAAGCACTCAAGTTGATCTCGATCAACTTCGATTCTCTCAGTCAATTGAAGTAAAGAAGTTCGTCAAAATTGTCATGATCGAAGTCGCTGCATATCAAACTCTAGTCAAGAATAAGAAGATCAAGATCTTCATGTTGATCATTAGTGAAATCAATAAAGCGCTTCAAGCTAGCTCAGTCGAAGATTTCGCGAAACTGAATGAAATGACATCAATCATGTCATTGAATGAACTGAAAAAGAAGCTTTCGATCATCTATCACGACTTTCTGAATGTGTTTGACAGAAAAAAGACAACGCAGTTGCTCTTGCATCAATCATACGATCATAAGATTGAATTAGAAGATGAGAGTCAATCTTTTAGAAGTTAATTGTATTTCATGTCGAGCTACAAGTTGCAGAAGATCAAGAAGTATCTAGAAGAGAACTTGAAGAAGAAGTTTATTACACTCAGCAAAGCTTTCTTCGCTTCGTCAATACTATTTGTCAAAAAGAAAGATGACAGTCTTCGCTTTTGCATGAACTATCGAAAACTGAATGCTCTGATCAAAAGAAATCATTACTCAATACTCTTGATAGACGAAGTACTAGCTCGAATTCAAGGCAGTAAGTATCTGACTCAACTCAACATTATCGTCACGTTCAATAAACTGCGCATGAGTTCAGAAAGCGAAGATTTAACTACTTTTGTTACTTTCTTCAATGTCTACAAGTATAGAGTAATGCTCTTTGAATTGATCAATGAACTCGCGTTCTTTCAGCATTATATCAACAATGTATTGTTTGACTGTCTGCACAAGTTTTGTCAGACATACTTGAATGATATTCTCATTTATAGTAAGATCTTGAAAGAACATAGAACTCATGTGAAAGAAGTGCTAGACAAGCTTCATGAAGCTGATCTGCAGATAGACATTGACAAGTGCGAATTCAAGATTCAGAAAATCTCATTTCTTGAACTACTGATATTCATCAATGATCTACGAATGAATTCTCGAAAAGTAGATGTGATTCGAAGCTGAGAAGTGTCTCGATCGTTGACTCATGTGCAGATCTTCATTGACTTCTGCAATTTCTATCGATGATTCATAAAGAACTTCTCAAAGATCGCTCAATCTATGATAAAGCTGACTTGAAAAGATCATCTCTTTGAATGAACAAAGATCTGTCAGATGATCTTTGAAGAACTAAAGCAACAGATGATGACAGCTTTCGTTCTGAAGCATTTCGACTCGATCAGAGAAGCTATTCTAAAAACTGACTTCTTGAACTATGTCAACGACGAAGTATTGTCTCAGTATGACGATGAAGACATTCTACATTCAATGATCTTCTATAGCAAGAACATGATTTTTGCAGAATGCAACTACGAGATCTATGACAAAGAACTGTTGATCATTATTCGCTGCTTGAAGCACTGACACTCTGAATTGAAATGTACAGATATTTCAATCAAGATCTTCATCGATTATCTGAATTTAAAGTACTTCATGATCATCAAAGAACTGATTCGATGACAGACTAGATGAGCTGAAAAGTTATCTGAATATAACTTCAAGATCATATATGTTACGATTCTAGCTACGCATCTTCGTTGATAGCTATGTTGATGACTATGTTGATGACTATGTTGATGACTATTCTGAGAGCTATCGTCGATCGCTCGTCGCTAGAACATAGACTTGTTTCGAAGTCAATCCTATTCAGAGTTAGCTTATGTTCTTCTGAGTCATATAGATAGTCGATTCTTCTCTTCTAGATACTTTTCTTTCTTAGCATTTATATACTCGTTACATTACACTCATATGACTCGCTCTATGCTGATCTCTAACAATATATCAGTCAGAAAAACAGAATTTGAAAGTCGACGTGCTGATCAGAATGTCAGACGTCAAGTCGATTGAGACAAACGATGATCAAAAGCTATATCAGCATCAGATGCTATTGTCAGAAAGCAAGTTTGAATTGCAGTCAATAGAAGCTGATCAAGAAGATGATCAGAAATCTGACTTGAATCTTGTTCAGATCTTGCTCAGATCTGACTCAGAGTTGAAACAAGAATCGAAAGCTAATGAAGATTCAATCGAAGAAGTGATTTCTATTCAGAATCAGATTATAGTCGAAAATTAAACGAATCAACTATGTATCGATATTCAAGCAGTCATGAAACAAAATAGAAGAACTTGTCAAGATATTGATCTAGACAATTGCAAAGTACTTGATGAAGTACTCTGAAAAGATGATAGACTATGAATTTCTCAGTCAATGATTACTCAATTGATAAGAGAAGCACATGATCTTTCGATCAGTGAAAATTCTGACATGAATTGAATGTTAAACTTGCTGAGACGATCATATTGCTGATCGAAGATGAGAATGACGATCAAGCGCTACATTTGAAACTGTTACGTTTGTCGTAGATCAAAAGCATCGAGAGATCGAATCAATGAACTGCTGAAGTCATTGCTCATACTCGAGCAGCGATGACAGAACATATCATTAGACTTCATTATTGATCTATCAGAAAGTGATGAAAACAACGCGATTCTGACAGTCATAGATCGATTGTCTAAGAAACGACATTATATTTCGTGTTGATCAGATGACGAAGAAATCTTTGCAGAATAAACAGTCAAGCTGCTGTTGATATGAGTCTTCAGAATTCATGAACTATCAAGATCAATAGTATTCGATCGTGATTCACAGTTCATATCGATTGTCTGAAAGTCTCTATGCCTGAAACTCGACATCAAGATGAAACTATTCACAGACTATCATTCGCAAATCAATGATCAAACAGAAAGAGCGAATCAGAATGTGAAACAATATCTACGAAGCTATTGCTCGTATATGCAAGATAATTGATTCGCCTGATTATCTATGACTGAATTCGTCGATAACAATGCTATTTCGTCGTCAATTGAACAGTCAACGTTCTTTCTGAATAAGAACTTTCATTCTCATATGAGCTTCGATTTGAATTCAATTGAATATGAGATCACTCGAACTAGAATCGAAGCAAGCAAAGCGAAGAATATATTCGAATACATGAAATAATCACTAGCATTGATCAAGCAAGCATTAGCAAGAGTCAGAATCACAATAAAGAAACAGATTGACAAGCATCGAAAAGAAATGATCTACAGAATAGATAACATGATGTTTCTGAACTCAAGAAACATCACGATCTCAAGATCATCAAAGAAACTAGATGATAAGATGCTAGAATTCTTCAAGATTCTGATCGAGATCGAACATGCATATCAATTGAAACTGTCGTCAACTATGAAGATTCATTCGAAGTTTGTGTCAAATCTGCTGCGACTAGATTCAAAAGACACTCTAGAAGAACAACGAAATGAGTCGTCTGATTCTATAGTGATTGAAAACGAAGATGAATGAGAAGTGAAGAACATATTGAACTTCAGACACTATGAACGAGACAAGCGACTACAATATCATGTCAATTGAAAAGAATATGACGTCAATCTACATTGATACAACGTCGAAGAAAGTGAATTCGAAGATTGCTTGAAAGTCATCAATGACTTTCATGAACGTTATTCAAACAAGTCAAGATAGAAATCAACTCAAGAAAGATCGACTAAACTGCAGCAATGAGAACATTGCTAGATGAAGAAAGAGAGTAATGTTGCGAGCGTGCACTTCAAGTTAGTCTAACATAAATCATTTTAGACTATCATAAACTAGTGTAGAGCTGATGTTGACACGCTAGCGGTCTAGCGTGCCTTCGTGAGTAAAACTCACGATGTGTTTCATCTTTCTTCTTCTTTAGCTTTGAACTTCTAGTTAGAATACACTCATATGATTCGCTCTATGCAGACTCATAACATTTAGACTGAAGATCTGAGAATAGCTAAAACAATAAACTGTATTGACTATTACATGAGTTGAGCACAAAGCTTCTATCTAAGAGAACGATCATCATTATATAGACATAAAAGAATCATGTTAAATTATCTTTGCTTTGAATGATCTCTTTGATCATCTTTGAGCAAGATGAGTAATGTTAGGAGCCAGCATAGAGCGAGTCATATGAGTGTAATGTAACGAGTATATAAATGCTAAGAAAGAAAAGTATCTAGAAGGGAAGAGTCGACTATCTATATGACTCAGAAGAACATAAGCTAACCCTGAATAGGATTAACTTCGGAACAAGTCTATGCTCTAGCGACGAGCGATCGACGATAGCTCTCAGAATAGTCATCAACATAGTCATCAACATAGTCATCAACATAGCTATCAACGAAGATGCGTAGCTAGAATCGTAACATTACTCTCTCTCTTCAACGATTCATGTTCGCATGAATGTATTTTCTTAGTCTTGTGTAGAATCGAAATGTCTATAGTAGCAGGCTCACTATGCGAGATAGAAGTGTCATTGAAGCAGGCTCACTAGTTGCACGTGAACGAGTCGGCAGATCGATTCACTGATAGATAGAGCGATGTGAATAGATAGATCATCGCATTGACGAAAGATGTCATTGTAGCAGACTCACTAGTTGCATGTGAATGTATGATCAGATTCACTGATGAGTAGAATGATGAGAAGATAGATCATCGCATTGACAGTGTCATTGAAGCAGGCTCACTGATCGACTTGCTCATTGAAGAGATCGACTTTGGGCTCGTCATTGTAGCAGACTCACTAGTTGCACGTGAACATATGATCAGGTTCACTGATGAATAGAACGATGAGAGCGAATAAATCATCGCATTGACGATGTCATTGAAGCAGGCTCACTGAGAATTTGCTTCTCGAGATAGAGACTTCACGCAGTTCTATGACTGATTTCGTTTGATTGTTCAACAAATTCGAAGAATTTCTTGCGAATCTGAATGAACGATTAATTCGCTGATCTTTGACCTAGTCGAATGGTTTCAATCGTTTGTTTATACTCGCTGATCAGCGCACGAGTTCGAATCTTTTGTTTATTCTCGCTGAATCAGCTCACGAGGAGAGAAAGATGAGTGCTGCTGCACGAACGCAAGTCGCTAGATCAAAGTCGATAGAGAGTTGAAGAGCTACTAGCAGAAGCATTCGAAGAGATCGATGCAGATTATTTCACTTCGCCTGTAACGAAGAAGCATTTATATAATGTTAGAAGTCAGCATAGAGCAAGTCATATGAGTGTAATGTAACGAGTATATAAATGCTAAGAAAGAAAAGTATCTAGAAGAAAAGAGTCGGCTATCTATATGACTCAGAAGAACATAAGCTAATCCTGAATAGAGTTGACTTCGAAACAAGTCTATGTTCTAGCGACGAGCGATCGACGATAGCTCTCAGAATAGTCATCAACATAGTCATCAACATAGTCATCAACATAGCTATCAACGAAGGTGCGTAGCTAGAATCGTAACAAGTAAGATGAGCATCATGCTCATCATGCTCACTGTGATCACTTCTGATTCAAGCAATCAGAGCAATCACTTCAAGACTCTGATTACACAATGATTATTTAATCATTGCTTTATTTAATCATTTGCAAAAGAGTTTTAACACTAGATTCTCTTCTAAGATTTTTATTTTGAAAATCACTTTTCTTTCATGTTTTCTCATTGCACAACAAAAAATTCTATCTTGCGTTGCAGAGATTTTCTTGAGCGTACGAGTTCTGAGTATGCTGTCATGCGTTCTTGTGAACACTGCAATCGCTTGCAAAAGAAATGTCATGTTGACAACAAATTTGATCATTGCATCAAGTGTGTGCATCTTGATCACAAGTGTGATCTTACTTTTTCAATGATGAAGTGAAAAATAATAAAGACAGAACATGATCACATTCTTTGTGAGCTGCTGAATGCTCACAAGCAGATGCAAAAAATCTTCGCAAAAGCTATTCATTTGCAAAATAAATTTGTGTTTCTGAAGAATAAGAAATAAATGATGATTGAATGAAAGTTTTGAAACATCATTAAGCTTAAAAAAGAAGAAACAAAAGTTAGTGAATCATCATTGAATGATCTTCTCTTTGATGTGTCTTTCAAGCAAATTGAGATTTCATCAGACTTTGACTGACTGAATTTCTCAACTGAAACTGTTGCAGAAGTGTTTGACAGTTCTTGAGATTTTTTCTTGATTTTCAAGTGTTCTAGATATGTTCATAATCTTTTCACTTAACTAATCAATGAGACTGATCTTTGATATTCTGTTGATTTAGTATATCTTTTACTTCATACTTAACATTCTGATTCTTTGAATCAATTTCTGAAGATTCTGTTTGAATTGATGAATTCAAGTTTGTAAACTTCAAAAGAGAAATATGAAATACTGAGTGTATTCTTTTAAATGTTGAAAGATTCAACTCATACTTAGTTAATCAATCTTTTTTCTTCTAGAATTTTAAATGATTCTAGTTTCGTATGATTCAACTTGTTACTTGATTCTTTTATTTTGATATTTCATCTTAGTAAATAAACTTTGTTCTTCTTTTTAAAAGTAGATTTTTTATCTCTTTTCTTATTTGCATACAAAGTCATGTGCTTACTTAGAAACTGAATGTTCTTTTGCAGCTTTTTGTGCAACAAATGTATTTATTCAATCTGTATCATAACTTTTTGAACTATTTGTACAAACTTACATGATTTCTTGAAAGTCTTCAACTTGAACTCATAGTTTGCAAAGAATAATAACATATTGATTACTTTTGTTGTTGTGTTATTGAAAGTCAACTGTGCTACTGATAGTAGCTGTACTCAATCATTCTGTTTATAATTGATATAGCATCTTAGATACTGTTTCAATGTCTGATTCATTCTTTTCATTTGTTCATTCATCTGCAAATAATAAGTTGTAAACAGCTTATGATGAATCTTTAGTTGATTCATCAACGATTTTCAGAATTTCAATGTGAAGAGCTTGTCTCTATTTGAAATTATCTCATCTGATAATTCATGATTTGTTACAATCATTCTCAGAAACATGTATGTTAAATCTTCTGCGAATGTTGCTTTCTTGTATGACAAGAAGTATTCATACTTGATTAGTTTGTCTGTGATCATCAATATAAAGTTGTACGTTGTTTTCATAACTCTTTCTTTTGACTTTAATAACTTGACTATAAACAGACTGATTGCGTCAAGCTGAGTCATCGAGATCGATGTTAGAGATCAGCATAGAGCGAGTCATATGAGTGTCATTTAACTAATAAATAAATGCTAAGAAAGAAAAGTATCTACAGAAAAGAACTCGATTCTTATATGTGTGTTTCTCAGCTCTGTGCTAGACTCGAAAGAATTGACGTCTTACACATATAATGCAGAGTCTCAATGACATAATCTCTAGCTTGAATGCTCACTAGACTCGATTAGAATGAAATCAAGGCGAAGAATAGACGAAGGCTAGAATCGTAACATTATTTCTCTTTCTTGACTATTCATGTTCGCATGAATGTTATTTCTTAGTGCGCTTTTGTTGAATATTTGATATGAAAGTCATCAATCATCTCTTGAGCGTTCATAAATTCGTCGTCGTCAGCGTTATATCAGTTGAGATCGTTGTCATAGCTCTTTCATTTAACTCGATATTGAAGTCGTCTTCAATATCGTCGAGAGTTCAATATATCGTCGATCTTTCATTCGTTCTCATCGTTCATCACTATTGACTTCGAGAGTTCATTCTTCTGATCAGACAGAAAATCATTGACGACGAAACGAAGAAGCTCTGAATGAAATACATCGTGTATACACATAGTCTCGAGTAGTTTCAATTTATAGAATGAGTCAACGAGATCGATGATCTGAAAAGAATCGAGCATCTTATCATTCAATTTTTTGAAGAGTCTCGCTGTAACGATGTTTCGTTCGTTCAGAAACATTCTTGATTCGATCTTGTAATTGATCTTCTTTCTATGCTTGTTAGCTTGATTCATTATTTGTTTCTGTGTTTTGATCAGAGCTTCACGAGCGAAGATCAATGTCTTGTTCATTTGTTCAGATATATTCTTGACTCAATTGATCTGCAAGCGTTCGCGAATGCTTTCATACTCGATGATGTCAGAGTCGAAGCTCATACAAGAATGAAAGCTCTTGTTCATGAAGAATAGAATCAAGAAGATGATTGAGAACAAGACGTTATTGTTGACAAACTTGATCATGAGTAGTCACTTAGATCAGTCGTTCTGCATATATGAACAGAAGAATCGAAGATATCACTTGACGTTCTGATTGACTCGTTCGCTTTGATCGTTGATCTGAGAATGATAGACGATGAACAATCGAAGGAAAATGCTCAGTCCTTTGCAAAGAAACTTTCATAGTATAGAGATGAATTGCGAACCTCGATCAAATACTATGAAGCTTGATAGATCATGAGTTTAATATATTCATTAAATCAGCATTTCAGCTGTCTTTTCGACAGTGATATCTTCATCATCAATAATGCAAGAAATATAATGTCTTTCTTTTGACAATCTGCAGATGATTGTCAGAATAGCGTTGTACTCGCTCGAATCAGATAGATCAATAATGAAGTTCATTGCTATGTCTTGTCATCGCTGTTCAGATATCGATAGAGATTGAAGCAAGTCATTTGATTTATCTCTAGATGTCTTTGAACGTTGACAGATATAGCAGTTTCGAATATATTGATCTATCGTTTTTCGCATGAATGATCAATAGTAGTTTCGCTTTATGACTTTCACAGTTCTAAGAATATCAGAATGATCAACTGACGATTGATCGTGCATCTCACGAATCAGATTCATTAGTAGAAGCTCGTTGAACGAGACTCATAGCTGACTACTATGATACAAGATTTCATTCTGAGTTCAACAATTCTTCAATTTGATATTTTCATATTATGTCTCATCTCTTGCTATTGCTTCGCGAAGTAGCGTACAATTCTCGTCAATCTCATTAGTCTCAAGAATCTGTTTATAGATTGATTCACTGATGTTCTTCTTTAGATCAGCAATTTTCATTCGATTTGAAGTCAGAATAGTGATTCATTCATAGCAAATGCACTCATCTTCTGAATCTTTGAGCACGACGTCAGCTCAACAAGTTAATGCATCGATCTTGATGTTCTGTTTATCAGATTGATACATTATTCTGAAGTTGAAATTCGCGAGCTTCTGAACTCAGCGCATCTGACGTCTGCTCAGCTTTTTATCTTTCATCAACAAAGTGAGTGCTTGATGATCGATGAACATCTTGATAGAAATGTCAGTTAGCTTCAGTTTGAATCATCAATGTTCAAATGCTCAAATGATAATCAGAAGTTCTTTATCATATATCTCATAGTTGCATTCAGCAAAAGACATGTTCTTGCTATAAAAGACAATTGAATGTAGTACTTCTTCGTCATCATATTGAGAGAGAACTTCATCGTTGACGTAGTTGAATGAGTCAATTTCAAGAATAGTCTGACGAGTTTGATCAAAGTGACGTAGTATAGAAGTCTCGATCATACATCTCTTCATATGATCGAAGACGATCTGACAGACTTCATTTCATTCAAATATGATCTTCTTTTGAGTGAGTTGAATCATTGAACGAACAATCTTCGAAAAGTTCTTGATGAAGCGTTGATAGAAATTGCAGAAGTCAATGAAAAACTGCATCTGAGTGAGATTATTGAGTGTAGATTATTCAACGACTGCTTGTATCTTTCAAGAGTTCATCTTCAGTTCTTCAATTGATATCAAGAGTTCTAGAAAGATAGTTTTCTGAACATGAAACTTGCACTTGTTGATGTCTATCTGTAGATCAGCTTCTTGTAGTCTATTCAAGATCAATCATACGTGTCGCTTGTGTTTCTTCAAGATCTTGCTGTAGATGATAATATCATCTAGATAGATCTGACAAAACTGATGTAGATACTTGAACAACACGTCGTTCATATAATGTTGATAGAACGCAGATTCGTTGATTAATTCAAAGAGCATTACATGATATTTGTATGAGTCGAAGAAGATAATAAAGATAGTCAAATTCTCGCTATCTGAATGCATGCGTAGTTTGTTGAACGTGACAATGATGTTCAATCGAGTCAGATACTTGCTTTCTTGTATACGAGCGAGAGTCTCGTCTATCAATGACAAAGAATAGCGATCTCGTTTGATCAAAGCATTGAGCTTTCTGTAATCAATGCAGAAACGCAAACTATCATCTTTCTTTTCGATGAACAAGATGAGCGAGACGTATGATGCGAAGCTGAAGAAAATGAACTCTTTGTTTAGATGATTGATCAGATACTTCTTTATCTTCTGAAGCTTGTGATCAAACATCTGATATAATCTGCTTCGAAAGAATATTTCTTCATCGATCAACTCAATTTTGTGATCATAGAAACAATGCAATGATAGCTGATTAATCATTGCTCGATTGAAGACATCTAAATAGTCGTGATATTCAGAAAAAAGCTTGATCTTGACTTGCTCAAGAGCTTTAGCGTGAAAAAGCTCATTCAAATTCACTTCTTCAGACTTGTTTTCAACTGTAGTTATGAGTCGATCGATTTTCAAGACAATAACAGCAAAGATCTTGATATCTGATCGTTTGACTAACATTCTATATGTTGCTGTCTCTATCATTGCTATATTCATTGAATCTGACGTCGATTTAGAAATTTTGACGCTAGTTAAAGTCGCGTCATGCTGTTTTAACTGTTCAATGAACTTCTTGTTTTGACTGAATTGAGATGTAACGAAAGTGAAAGATCTCTTCAATATATGAGTAGAAGTCAAGCTCTTTCGTTTTGTGATTGATTTATTGCTTAAGAATAAAGCAATCGATTTCTGACTAGTAGAGTTGAAATTCGAAAATCGAAGAAAATCGGTTCGCATATCAATTACTAGATTGATTTTGTTCATTCATGTTTTTTCAAGAATCATTTGATGTTGATCTAATCGAGTGATCAATATAGAAGCTGTGTCAATCGTATGATCTTGAACAGTCAGGTTCGAATAAATGACATGAGTAATGAGTTTCTTAGCAGAATAATCATTGAATTCTCGAATTGACTTCGCTTTGATCAAAGTCAGAGACTCAATTTGCAACTGATCACGAACAATCTGCGCGATCACTTCATCAATGAACGAATAGTCAGCAGCTTCGATGTCAATCAATGACTTCAATAAGTAACTAATTTAATTACTAGAAAGTACACATTCAGTAGTCAAAGATTCAGAAGCAAAAGAGTTATCTGACATGCTCATCGTTGAAGAAATTAACACATCTTTCATCGCGTCTTTGATGAAAGTCTCTAGTTTTTTGTCTTGCTATTCTCGAAAGACATTTTCTCATTCTCTTTATTCTTCAAAATGATGATTTCATGTAGACGAGAGATGAAAGCTTAAAAAGTCGAGATATCAATCTTGTTCTGAGAGCAATTCTTGAACAAGTGACTCGAAGTCTTGTTGATGTAGCAGATGATAGATGATCTCGCTGACTCAGAGATAGAAAAGATGATTGACTTAACATAATTGATTATCGAAGTCATTTCTGCTGACAAGAAAGTAGTAGCACATTTGTCAGATACGACAGTAACTTTGACGATGACAGTGCAACGTTCGCTGCAAAGCTGATAATTGACTCATTGTTTACTATTCACATCTTGAAGAAAGATCTTTAGTCGATGAAGCGAAGTGAAATCTTCGAGACAGACTGATAAAGCGTTCTGCAAGCGATTATTGATTTTATTCTGAAGATCGTTCATCAGAATACGATCATCATATTCGAGATAGCTGAATAGCTTTATAAAGTTGAAGTAGAAGACATTGAAGAACTTGTCTGCTTGTCTCAGAGCGTTGTATTCACGACGACACTTTTGATTCTTATCTACTTCATCGTATATTTCTTTCAGATGTTCGAATAGCTCGTAGATCGAGTAGTATGAACGAGAAGAGTCATGACGACATTGAGCGTAAATGTGCTCAGCAGCGTCATCTTCTAGCCTAGACAACATATAAACAATGCAGATAGTCTCATTATCGAACTAATTGACATTGACAATCAGCTTGTCGTTCATCTTGTTTCTTCAGTCTTCTCAAGTCAATTCATCTTCATCAGTGAATACAGATGAGTTCGAAAATTTGTAGAATTGATGATGTTCATTTTCGAATGAGATGAACTTAATAGACGTCTCTCGTCGAGTATGATTCTCGATAGAAGCATGCAACTTGATATCTTGTTGAGATAGATGATTTGTAGTAGATCGAGACTCAATAGACTGTCGAGATTGAAACTGATCAGCTGAACACTGTTTCTCTTTGAGTTTCAACATTGTCTCTTGTAGTCGAATGTTAGTCTCTTCTAGAGTGTTTATTGTCGTGCAATTGATCTCTAGTTGTTTCAGTCTCTGAGTATGTTTGACTTGTAGAACGATTCAGTGCTCATTGCATTTCAAAGTCATGTCTCGTTGATCTCTTAGCTCATCTAACATCTTGATGATCTCGTTCGACTTATCAAGAGCTCACTGACGTAGTTGTTCTTTGATCTTAATGTTTCATGAGATCTTGACGTTCTTAGCTTCAGTTGAAGCATCGAAAGATAGTAAAGAAATTCGTCTATTTGCAGTGCTTCTAAGCAAGTGAGCTGTTCGTGACTCGACTGACTCGTTGTCACGTATCATGATGAGAAGATAAAGATAGATAGATTGTGATAATGAAAGATTTGATGATTTTGATAAATTTGAGTAAATTTAATGAAAGTAATTCAAAGAATTTCTTGCGAATTTTCTGAATAAACGAAGTAGATTATTTCGTATCATCTACATGTCGATAGCAGAGTAGTTAATGAGCATTTATCTACTGTTAGAGATCAGCATAGAGCGAGTCATATGAGTGTTATTTAACTAATAGATAAATGCTAAGAAAGAAAAGTATCTACAGAAAAGAACTTGATTCTTATATGTGTGTTTCTCAGCTCTGTGCTAGGCTCGAAAGAATTGACGTCTTACACATATGATGCAGAGTCTCAATGACATTATCTCTAGCTTGAATGCTCACTAGACTCGATTAGAATGAAATCAAGGCGAAGAATAGACGAAGACTAGAATCGTAACAGTCGAGCTGAGTTCTCAACTCGTCAAGACTCGATTCGAGTCAGAATTTTGAAATCGAGTATTCAAGTCGAATCACGATGTTTGAATCAAGTATTCAAGTCGAGTTAGAGTGTTGAAATCGAGTATTGACTCGAATTTTCGATTCAACTCATCAAGACATGAAGCGAAGTACTACTAATATTTATTTGAATGTCTGATAATGCAACAGAGTAATGCAATTGATTGAAGAAAATTCATGCTTATTCATTTACTACTGCTAATCTGAGATCACTATTATCTCATCATTCTTCTTCTTCTTCTTCTTCTTCTTCTTCTTCTTCTTCTCGTACTTCTTCTTGTACTCGTTCTCATACTCATTCTCATTCTCAATCATATCTGCATCGTCATTTCTCTTGCTAAATTTCATCTTCTTGCCATCGTCGTCAATCTCAATGATATCATCAAATTCATCATTTGATGAATCTAGTGAATTAACTATCTTTCGATCAATCGCATTTTTTTCATTCGAAAATGCGCTCATAAATTTGTTGAATTCTTGTACGACATCTGAATCGTTCATCGCCTTCAATTCATTCAATTCTTCATGATGTAAAATGCGTTGCTGAATTAATTCAATAGTAGATATCATGTATCTTGACATGTTTTTCCCAAGTTCATCTTGTTGTGCAATAGTCTAATGCATATATTAGTTTTGTCTTTCACATCAAACACAGTACATACATTGACAGTAGAAGTAGTATTGAACGTCGTCTTCATGACTATCGCTTCAAGCTTCGCTCGCTTCGCAGTCTTCTTCTTTCTCGTCTTCTTCATCAAATTCATCTTGAAGCATTGAGCTATTATACAATCAACTTTTGAAACACATATGCATTACTCAAATGCATTATCATGCAGACTCTTTTTCACTCGATCATTCGTGATCGTATTTCGCATATTGTTCTTCATTTTCATCTGCTTCGCTTTGATGACTTTCTGATAGACGCTGATGCTTCTCAATTTGATGAGTTGTTTATAAAGAGTCACTCGATCTGCACTTTGTTTGATATAGAGAGTTTTCTGATTTTCATTTCATTTCATTGCATGATTTCTACTTGCAATTGACTGCAACTTGATTGATAGATTGAACATTCTGCGATTTTGATTAGTCTCAATGATAATGAATATAAATAATGCATTACAATCTTCTTATCTGATAGTGATGTTGAAGTGCTTTTTCTAATAAACTTAGTCACAATAAATGAGTGCAATGAATAGATGTGAGACGTAGAAAAAGTTAGAGTTAGAATAAACATTGAGCGTAGATAAAGTTAGAATTAGAATAAATGTAAGATGAGATGTAGATAAAATTAGAGTTAAAGCTGAATGTTAGAATTTATTCATCATCTTAAAGCTGCGATCAACACATTCATCATATTAGTGCTAATATCAAAACATTCGTCATATTGATTCTACTATAAACACAGTCAACAGTCATCATCTCTTGTTTACACATCATCTCTTGTTTACATCGTACTTCACTTTGCTCTCACTTAACTTAATAGTTTCAATTTTTCAAATCGTTGTCAGTTAATATACATCATGACTCATTACAAGCAAACAGATAATGCATTTAGATAATGCATTTCTTGTTACGCATTGCTGACAGACTTGATTTAGAACGAAAGTTTAAAGACGCATTGCATGATGATTTGAAAGTTTCAACTCGTGATGATATGACATCAGATAATTATATCACGAATGAATCAAGAGCAGACTTCAAGATCGTATCTGAAAGCAAGATCAATAGAATTCAGAAGATAATGTAAATAGATAATGCATCAAGCTATCAACAGCTAATTTATCGCGACAGTTAAAGAGAAAATGAAAGTCAGAAATCGTTGCACTTTGAAAGATACGTCGTTATCAGAGAGATGCAAATTTGTTGATATTGAAGATCTTATTCGACAAAGTAGTTCGCGAAATCATGCAGAATGAGATTGATACAAACAAGATGAGTCAGAGAATGAGCGATGCAAACTATAAAATTCAGACTTCGACACTGCTTGCTCTTCAGAAGATCACAGAAGCGTTTCTATGTGAATTTCTTGTCAGTAAGTGCATTACTCATTTGCATTATCATTGATGTTTTACAACACTTACTGATATAATGCTTTACATATGCAGATAGCAATCTTCTTGCTATTCATGTCAAGCGAGTAATTCTTCAGCAGAGAGATTTGATACTCATGAAAACTTTAATGTGCAGTCTCGAAATTCAGTTGAGTGCTCAATGAAAATAGCATTCACGATATCTTGATCAGATCAAGTTATCTAGCATAGCAATACACTTTATAAACTGCATTATCTTTTTGCATTATTTCGTAACTATGTTATCATACTACATACATTGACAATGCAAAAGCGATTTCAAATAAAATGATATTGAACATCTAAACAATAATAGAACGTAAAACATTCTGCAAATCTGCTCTGAAAGAATCAGCAGCTTCATCAATCGCGTTATTTTCATCTTCTTCTCTACAATAAATATTTCATGCTTCGATGATAATCTTCTCAGAATTTAAGTTCATGATACGATTATAATACTTGAGAAGCATTATCTGTTCAACTGATTCTGAAGTCATTTGTGATCAATTTCATCAACAAACTCTTCTTGCAAGACTGAATATTCATTCAATATCTACAGAGAATATTGAACATGAAAGAACATTCTTAGTCATTTGAGTCAATCTTGAATAGTTCGAGACGTTGTCTCTTCAATACTCTCATGTTGAAAACTTCTCAACAATAACGTCAGTGCGAAGATATCGATCATCTTCACTAACAGATACAGAGCGACGTTGAGTTCTTTGAAGAAGAGTTTGTGTAATCATCACAACAGACTATAGCATTGTTAACAAATGATCAATTGCATTATCATATTGCATTATCTGATCAACATCACTAGTCACTTGCGCTCTGACTTCTGCAGTTGTAATTCTCTCTTTATAATGATGATGAAAATAGTTCTTGAACTCTTTTCTGTACTTGTCATAATAAAAATGAGAATCATTCTCATTTGCATTTCAATCTTGATACAAATTCAGCTTTTGGGTAGAATCTAAAATCATAGCGAGAATGTATATCAGTTCATCTTTGCTTTTCGTCTTGAAATAGTACTTTGCAAGCTTGTTAGAAGCTAGTTCGCAAGCTCGAAGAACAAGTGCTTGTGAAGTACATGCATTATCGCGTACTATCGTCTCAATAACATTGAGATGATTGAAAATAGCATCTGTTACGAGCGTACCAAGGCTGTACAAGGCTGAAGCCCTAATCAATTCGCAGTGAACGCTAGCGAGTTCCCTGCGTAATGATTAGGGCTAACCAGCGAGCTAGCCAGGTTTGGCCCAGATATG
>JAABUO010000352.1_pt1 | contig 98453 bp, 94 predicted proteins | sample 5559291 | NCBI WGS metagenome assembly JAABUO01 (sample SAMN10711878, study PRJNA513372) | rock metagenome | isolation source: Antarctica rocks | place: Antarctica: Victoria Land, Finger Mt sud
CATATCTGGGCCAAACCTGGCTAGCTCGCTGGTTAGCCCTAATCATTACGCAGGGAACTCGCTAGCGTTCACTGCGAATTGATTAGGGCTTCAGCCTTGTACAGCCTTGGTACGCTCGTAACAATAAGCATGAAGCAGCTGCATTCAATGTTCAGTTCAAAGTTATTATGTTCTTATTTCGATGATCTCTTATCAGAACAGCATTCAGAATCATCTAGATTTCTCACTATTGAAGACGATGAACATTGAAAGATAAATGACATTCTGAACTCTAGACAATATTGAGATCAAATACAATACAAGATCAAATGAACGAGACTAGATTGAAACAATGAATGATATTATGTTGTCAAGAAATAAAGTACAGATGTGATATAGAAAGCTTTGAAATCAACAGAGCGAGCATGAACACATGCAATGATCGATCTAGTAGATAGATAGATTTAGAAAATAGACTAGATACAGATGACTAGATAGATAAATAGATAGATAGATAGATAGATATGTCTCTATGTAGATGTTTTCGTCTAGAAAAGAGGTGAAAAGATGAATAAAAAGATGCAGAAGAAAACTTCGCTCAAGAAATCTCTATGAATGATAGTTTATATTCTCATGAATTCTGAAGATGCAGCTGAGTCATGCTCGAGAAATCTTCGTCAATAGTAGCTAATATCTTCGTGAACTTTAGATGCGATCGAATCAATGCTGTTTCATGAGTCATCGAGAAGTGAGACTTCGTCTCACGACATTCTTTTCTCACTCATTTAATGCTCATCTCTTGAGCATCAATGTGACTCTTCTATGGTACTAGCGAGGCGAAGGCGAAGACGAAATCGAAATCGAAAGCAAAAGTGAAAGTGAAAGACGAAGGTTGAAGATATAGAATAAACTCGAGCAAAGCAACGATTAAAACAATGACTAGTCAGTAGATCGATGACTAGAGAATCAGGTTTTCAAGAAGAAAGACGAGATATATAACTAACTAGTAGATCAATAGCTAGATGACGAGATATTCAAGAGCAAAGATGAAGCTTTGAACATGACTAGCTAGTAGATTGATAGCTAGAGAGCGATATTTTCTGGTGCGAGAGCAAAGCTTTGAACATGACTAGCTAGTAGATCAATAGTTAGAGAACGATAATTTCTAGAGCGAAGCTTTGAACATGATGAAAATGAATAGAGTCATCAAGATCTAATCCTAATCATTACACAGTGAACGCTGTTAGGGGCCAGCATAGAGCGAGTCATATAGGTGTAATGTAACGAGTATATAAATGCTAAGGAAGGAAAGTATCTAGAAGGGAAGGGCCGGCTATCTATATGACTCAGGAGAACATAAGCTAACCCTGAATAGGGTTGGCTTCGGAACAAGCCTATGCCCTAGCGGCGAGCGATCGGCGATAGCTCTCAGGATAGCCATCAACATAGTCATCAACATAGTCACCAACATAGCTATCAACGAAGGTGCGTAGCTAGGATCGTAACAAACGCTAGTGAGTTCATTGTGTAATGATTAAAGCAAGCTTCAATCAGATGAGATAGTAGTCACTAAATCGACGATAAATTGAGAACGACGAGATATATGAGAGCAACAAGATGTAGAGATGATCGCATGGTCTTACGAGATAGTAGATGAGTTACTCTGTCACTGAATATTTGACTGTACGATCGAATGACGAACTATATGAGAACAACGAGATGTTTTAAATAGTTGCATGATCTTACGAGATAGTAGATGAGCTACTCTGCCACTGATTCTTGCTGAGATGAAGACGACAAGATGTTTAAATGATCGCATGATCTTACGAAGTAGTAGAATCTACTCTGTCACTGAATATTCAACTGTACAATCGAATGACAAGCTATATGAGAGCGACAAGATGTTTTAGATAGTTGCATGATCTTACGAGATAGTAAATGAGCTACTCTGTCACTGAATTCAATAGTACAGTTTCTTTCTTTCTTATTTTCTTACGAAACTATTTTCTTTCTTATGAAATCATTTTCTTTCTTATTTCTTATATATCAAAAATGAAAATAACAACAAGCAATGTTAAAGTTCAAACACATGATCTTTGCATTTGACAGATCTGAATCTGTGAAATTCTGATTGACTAGATCTATTGAATTCAAAAAGATAGTTTCGTCTTTGATCTTTGAAGAAATCGCTTTAGAAGACGCGATGATGAGACAGAGATAAAGAGCGAAATCGAGTATGTGAGTTCAAGAAAGACGCGTTGCCTTTGACTCTGCGACGCGTGTTCTTTCTCGCTGAGTCTATGAAACATGATGTATAAATTCTTCACGAATAAACACGACTTAATAGATGAATCATGAGATGAGCTTTGAAACGAGTCACTAGAGAAGATTCTTGCAGATGAGTCATGAGATGAGAGAATAGAGAATGAGGAAATAGATGAATCACGAGAAAGAATTCGAGCAGATGATCTAGACGAGAAAACAGAGACATTTCTGATGAGCGTTCGACGAGAATCCCGAGCAGGTGAGTAGCGAGATGAGCTACGAAATGAGTCATAAGATGACGAGAAACGCGACGAGAAAACAGAGAGTCTTTGCATTGTTTTCAATGTAAATCCCTAGCATTTCGGGCAGATGATCGAGTAGATGAGATAGTCGAGAAAATCGAAGAGACTGAGAAAAGAGAAGCGATTTGGGTGAAGAATCGCTGCAAATCTCGAGCAGATGACGAGCGAAGAGATGAGCTTGCAGATGACGAAGTCGAGAATCTAGATGAAGAACGAGAGAGAGAAACAGTGAGCTTTTGAACTGACAACTGAACGAATTCTCGAGTTTCTTGAACAGACGAAGCAGACGAAGAAGATGATCGAGCTGAGAAAACGATAGACTTTCGAGCTGACAACGAGATGAATTCTCAAGAAACAGTCGAAGCAGATGAAGTTGAATTAGATCATTCAGGTCAAACAAGCTTTATGATCTGTTGACGAGTCATTTCTCGCTCACACATTCAAGATATCTCGTTCAAATCATCATCGTCATTAAATAGCTTTGAATGTCTCGTTTCTTCTTGAGCTATCTCTTTAGCTCAAGTTTTCTTTTGAGTCTGAGCTTTCTCTTGAGTTTGAGCTTTCTCTTGAGCTCAAGCTTTCTTTAGATTCAGCTCTTCAAACATGATTTGTCAATGTTCATGCAATTCAGTCTTTTGCTTCTTCAATAACTTCTCAAGCTGATCGAGCTGAGACTTCAATATCTGAGCAATTCATTGATCATTCAAATGCAAAGTCTGAAGAATCTGTCTGCGAGCTCTTGAAGACAAGATCATCATCTGATCAAAGATCATTGATGCGTTCATGTTCAGCTCGCTCAAGCTGTTCATCGATGCATTCATGTTCAAGCTGTTCATCAATGCGTTCATTGTTGCAGAGATGAACGTGTCGCTTTCTGTTGTTTCGTCACTGCTCTACTCAATATCATGAAAATAATATTCTCGCGTTGAGCTTCAATGTCAAGAGATAAAGTACAGATGCAATATAGAAAGCTTTGAAATCAACAGAGCGAGCATGAACACATGCAATGATCGATCTAGTAGATAGATAGATCTAGAAAATAGACTAGATATAGATGACTAGATAGATAGATAAATAGATAGATAGATAGATATGTTTCTATGTAGATATCTTCATTTAAAAAAGAGATGAAAAAATGAATAAAAAGATGCAGAAGAAAACTTCGCTTGAGAAATCTCTATGAATGATAATCTATATTCTCATGAATTCTGAAGATGCAACTAAGTCATGCTCGAGAAACTCTCATCAATAGTAACTAATATCTTCGTGAATTCTAGATGCAATCGAATCAATGCTGTTTCATGAGTCATTGAAAGATGAGACTTCACTTCACAACAATGTTGATAAAGAAGAATTCAAGAACTCGAAAGAAGTTTTAGTTGAATTTCATAAGCTCTATTCAGACAAGTCATATTAAATTGAAAAACAGTAAAAATTTTTGCGTTTCATTTGTTCTATTCATGCGAACATGAATTTTCAAAAAAGAGAATAATGTTACAAATGCATCAGAATTGATTAAAACTAGTCAAGATCTAGTCGAGATCTGACTCAGATTTGACTCAGATTTGATTCAGATATGATTCAGCATCTTTTTTCTTCTTTAGCATCTTCTAATTAACTTCTATTGTCTTTTAGACAAACATACTTCTTTGTGTTACGAGTAGTTAACAGATGTTTATGACAAACACATTTCTTTGTGTTGCAAACATCTTTCAAATCAACATCTTTCTTGTGTTTCAACATGTTCTCTTTGAGACTAACGTTGATCTGAGTAACTATTATATAGAGCGTATTCTTCTTACTTTTTGTACCTTCTTTCTTCTGTATTCTTAAAGTCTTAGTTATAATTATCTTTATAGATCAAACATTCTAGTCACGCACGCACTTTGATTAGTTTCTAGACATGATTTCAACAGTCAGAATGCTTTGACATCATCATGATAGCACAGAATAAGACGAAGATGATGTTTCAGACTCACTTTTCATCATCTTCAAAGATTTTCATGCTAAACACAGAAAACTTCAAGTACTCGCTCTTGATTGAGAATGATGCTTCGCTGATGCATTGCAAGATTAAAAGAGTTATCTACAAGATGATGCTCAACAAAACTTCAAAACACACAAAATACATAAATAAAATAATGTGTAAGCTCATTAATGATGTGTCAGAACAAATACACTTTCTTTTTGAAAGATGTTTACAAAAGAGAATACAGTCAACTCAGTTCAAGAGCGCAGTCACAATACTGATGCAAAAGTCAAATAAGAAAGATTATTTCAATGCAAAAATATATAAATCAATTGTGCTACTCAACACATTGAGCAAAATACTGAAGTTCATTGTATTTGAACATCTGTAAAATGTTATAGAAGCTTGCGACTCAATATTGAACATTCAGATGAAAGCTTGTAAGCACAGATCAATGAATATGACTTTGCAACTAATTACAGAAAAGATACATACTGTGTGAAGTGACATAAGAAGAAAAGTAGTCTCACTGCTGAATTTGAATGAGAAGAGTGCATTTAACAATGTGATACACAGCAAACTTTTACACGACATGAAGAAAAGAAAAGTTTCTAAACTGCTTCTTGAGTTTGTGAAGAACTTTCTAAAAGATTAACGCATCATGATCACAATTAATGACTACATGATGATGAAATGCAGCGTGAATATCAACATATCACAAGACTCTTCATTATCATCAATATTATATCTGTTTTACAATGTGAACTTGTTAGAAGCATGTAATGACATTAAGCTGAGAATTAGCTTCACAAACTTCGTGAATAACATCAATATCTTGATATATGAAGAGTTTATAAAATACAACTGCAGAGTTCTTAACGAAATTTATGATAGATGCAAACAATGATCAAAAATGCATGACATCAAATTCTCAATGACAAAGCATAAGCTGATTCACTTTATGAAAACTTCTAAATGATTCAATATAAACATCGATGTAAAGCTAATGAAACATCAGATTGACTTGAAATCAGATATCAGAGTTTTGAAAGTTTAACTGAACTTCAAGCTAAAATGAGTAACTCACATGTGTCATATTGAAGCAAAACTAGTGATTAAACAAAAGATCATGCAAACAATCATTAAGTCTACTTGAGATTCATCAATGATGATGAATAAGCAAATATACTTTGCGATGACACGCTCTCTGCTTAGTCACGAAGTCATTATATGATATACATTACAGAGAGTGAAAGATGATTGAAAGAGTCTGAATGTCAAGCTGAAATCAGTACAAGAAAGAGCATTGTGACAAATCATCAATGTTTATCATGCAACATCAACAAAGATTCTATAAATAAAAATAAACATGATGTTAATAAATATTCACTTACAAAAGCTGATACAAAGATCAATAATAAATATGAACTCTCGAAAATCAAATAAAGTTATCAAGACAATAATGTGTCAAATTTGCAATAACTTGACACTCAAAAAAGATCGAAAATCAAAGCTGTGCAAAACATCTTTACAGTTGAAGCAAAAGTGAATGAAAGAAACATTGAAACAGACAAAGATGAATTGAAATCATCTTTACACAATGATCTTTTAATCAAAATCATTGAAGATAATTATAGTTGCAAACAAGAAAATGTCAATAAAACAACACAATCTTGACATATTCACATTGAAGTAATGAGTTTACTTGAATGATAATGACAGTAGAGATTATGTTACAGCAATTGCGATGAGAATGAACTGAGAGTTAAATAAGAGACTAAGAAAATTGACATTAGTCATCACTCATCATGATGAGCTGAAAGAATTAATCGCAAAAGCAAAACATCTTGCAGACGTAGCAACAGCAAATCAAGAGTATCATGAAAAGATATACAAAATATACAGTGACAGTCAAATCTTTCTGAAAACAGTGAAAGTCATGACATCAACAAAAAATCAGACACGTCTGTGATAAGTTCAGACTGCACATGAGAACATTCAATTTCAAGAAGTCACGCTGAAGTTACATTAAATGACAGAATACACAGAAGTGCTCAAAAATGAAGCAGCAAACAAGATGATTGACGATGCACATAAGTTGTCTCTATTGCTGATTAAGCATCAACGCACTAAAATGATAATGTGATTGACACTCATACAGAAACATATCAGACAGACATGAAGAATAGTCTGAAGAAAGAGATTCAATGCAACTCATTTTCAATATTTGACATCAGAGATGACTCATCAGCATCTGTGTCTACACAAAGATCATGCAAAGTTTCACAGCGCACTATTGATGCAGCTACGCATGAGAAAAATTGACTTCAATCAATTTCTACATGAGAGACGAGTATTTGATGTCACTATGATGACGTGCAAGTGTGACAGAGATTGAATGTCGATCAAGCACGTTCTATTAACATGTTCTAAATGAAAGATAGAACGAAAGACGATGCAATGTGAAGAGAACATCACGAACTTGAGAAAGCTTCTAGAAATCATGAGCGTGACAACAGCGATCATTCGAATGATATTCTTGACAAGCATACTGAATCAATTTCAGGCTGTGATGTCATCAAAGAGTCAGATGAAAGAGAGAGAAAGTAGAGAGAGAACAAGCTCATAGAGTTCTCGCATTGAAAACAGTTACAGTATAGAGCGCAGAAAAAAGCGATAGTTGATACGGAAAGAGCGCTACGCTAGCGCAGCGCTCGCTACATTATATAGAACCTCGCATAGGCTCATAATGAGTGTTGAATCGAGTAAGAATCAAAAAAAAAAATTTGATTGATTACATAATTTACATTTGAGATTGACTTGTTAAATAAAACTTCAGAGTTATTAATTCAAGATCAATCTAGGATTGATTATGTATTAGTTGTTGATGGTTGAATAGGAAAGAGTTCAACCGACCATGAAATTTATGAAATGGCTCGGGCAGGTGGCGAGAAGCCTAGCGCAAAGTGTTAGCGTTGGTCGGCTGAACTTTAGCGTTGGTCGGCCGACCTGTATCCTCGATCGGTGATAGGGCACGATCTCCCTCTGGGCTCCGCCCCGTTTTACTAGCGTTGTCGTCTAGTGTGGACATTCAGATGTCGGAAGTGCTGATCTGCCGCGAAGCAGAATGTGCAGCTGCTGAGGGAGGGTCATGAGAAGGCTGTGGCAGCGCTGCAGAGGGTTTCAAATTCTGAGACTTTTTGGAGCTCGAAAGTGTATTCTCTATCCTTTGTAGCGGACTTTATTCTCCGGTACTCATCTCCGGACTACCCTTTTGAATCTCTTCGTTGGATGCCGGTGGCGTGGGCACTTGCGCTGGTTTCGATCGGCCAAGGTCATGCATGGTGTCTTCGTCTCATACTGTGGACTTCAGTGAGGCCCGGCTCCTCGCTGGCAGCGCGCAATGACTTGAGTTCGTTGAGCAAGTCTTGGTTCTTCTCTTCTGCGGCCTCTAATGAATCTTTGAGCTATTTCTGCTGCGTGGCGGCCTTCTCCTCCTTCATACTCTAGTATGCTGCCAGAATCGTTATTGTGCAGGCTTGCAAGTAATGTACTGCGTTGTGATTGCGTTTGAGAAGACCAGGCTGCCAAGGGCAATAATTTCGCTTTGTTTACTTTCGTAGAAATGCGCGGGAGGAAAGTGGGAGGGCTGGCTCTGTCAGGCCGAGAGGGTCCCGACGCCGATTGGCAGGCAAGGTAGGGCTCTCTCTGCCTGCAACTGTCCCTGGCATTCAATATCAGACACCTCCAGAAGAAAGCTCAAATACGGACATCAAATCCTGAACCCTAACCTGCTTCTGCTTGAAAGCCTGCAGCTTGTAGGTTGCTCGGTCCCAAGAACGGATAAGCACAACTACTTTGGTCAAAAGGATAATTCGGAATCGATATTGTGAAGTGAAAACCGCTGTGATGCTTGATTTGAAAAAAGGGTGATGCTCGATCAATGCCAGCTACTGACCGGCATGAGTCGATGTTCGCTGTCGCTTCTGCTAGTACACATTCCCTCGACCATACTAGTCCACGTTGGCAGCTCAAGTAACTGCATGCTTTCAACTTCTCCGATGTCGAGGTCTAGACTACAGTGTTCCACGCCTCTTGCGCCCTTCTCTAGTCGCAGTACACAACAAGTCTGGATATCTTAGACGCAAGCTGAAATCAAACCAAGCATGCCTCGGTTGATGTTGAACTACCCATCAAAGTCAGTCGAGCTGATATCCGGGCATTGCAATCACCAAGAGTAACACTTGCGTTGTTCAGGCTTCGCCAATGCTCGGTACGCCTCAAACGCTCTCTTCAAGAGCAGAACGGTTTGCCCTGTGGGCCGAGCAAAGTAACGAATATGTATCGAGCTTTCCGATAGACGCCATTGTTTGAATCTTAGGAAGACCGGTATACACGGAGATAGGTAAACAAGAGACTCAGGCATAGACCAAGGCCCGCCAAGCCAATGCCCATGTACAAAGCGCCCCTATAGCCTTTCAGTAGGTCACCTCCGCTTACCTGCGACTCGACAGTGCCCGCGAATCCGAGGCCTATGGAGATGCTATAATTGACGACGCTAGAACCTCCACGTCAGCGTCCAGAAACAAAGCTCGACGTGGACTCATCGTTCGTTTTGACTTACGTCATGATCAGACTGGCTGCGATTCCCTGATGTTCAGGCTTCACCGCATTGCTCATGATAATCGTGGCAGCAGGAAAGCTCATATCGATACCCCATGTTATGAATATCATGCTCACAAAGGTCTGAGCCCAGTAAGTCTGAAGTACAGGTGCCGTAGCAACGAGCACAGGCGCGATGGTGAATGAAGTGAGTGACAATGCCATGACCCAAGCTGGGTGAAGAACCTGAAGCAGTAGACCAGTAATGATGGAGGCAAGTGCACCGGATATGGCCGCAGGAACATAGTAGGCAGACGTAAGTAAAGGACCGCTGCCTCGGATCTGCTGAAAAAATTGGAAAGAATAATAGATCCAGATTCCGAAAGTCGCCCATCCACAGCTAACACACGCTATCACGAAGCCTATATCACAGCTAATGACATCCAAGGGAACAAGTGGTGAAGATGAGACCCGAGTCTCGATTAGGAAGAAGACCACAACAAGACATATGCCCAGTATCAGAGTCGTGATGACAGCGGGCTCGGCCCATGAAGTGGCTGGGGCTTGGTTCCATGCAAAATTGATCAAAGCAAGTGCAATGATTCCAACAGATCCTCCTAGTACGTCTAATGTTTCTAACAGTTGCCAGAGACTGAGCTTATTGTTATCCACGGTCTCGGATACCCGATTAGGTATGACCAAGTAGCTAACGATTGCTGCTGTTGCAAGGACGAGAGCAAGGCTATAAAAAGCCCATGGCCAATTCTTCTGGAAGATGCCTCCAAAGACAGCTCCAATTACAGCGCCTCCGGGGGCAACGGCGCCAAACACAGCGAATACGAGGTTCTTTCGCAGCCCTGGAGGATAAGTGGTGCCTAGAAGAGCAACAGCATTGGGAAGACACATGGCAGGACCAATGCCTAGTATCGAGCCGTGAGCGACTGACGCACTCGAATGGAGTAGACCACTTACCTTGGATCACGCGAGCAAAAATAAAAAGGACATAATTCGAATAGTTGCTAACCCCGGCAACCATCGACCATAGCGAAAACCAACATAGCCCGATTATGAAGAGTCTCTTGTAGCCAAAATAATCTCCAAAGCGCCCAAATAAGAGAATGAAGGAGCCAACCGTTAGAGAATAGCCTGCGATGAACCAGCTGAGTGTTCCCGGGTTTCTCGTATTGAAATGGTCTCCAATGATATGAACGAGGTTCAGAGTCTGGCCCAGAGAAATCTGAGTTGAGAGTTGAGCGACGCACACGACGCCGACGAATAAAATCTCGCGAGCAAGAGAGTGGAATGGATTGGAATCTTTGCGAGGTCCATCTGCGCCATCCTCTTTCAGAGGAAGACCTTCGCGTTCCGGATACTTGGTCAACTCGATTTGCGAATCATTCGCGGTAGGTGTAGAGGAGCCAGTACCCCGAGTGGAAGTGGACTGTACCATGCCTTCGCAAAGGAGCTGGCTTGATATCTTGTGGCGAAGCGATCTCGACGAAGCTGTTCCTTGTCGGAGCAGGTAGAGGAGGGAATTGAGCGATCTTGGTGTTGTATGTGAGTCCAAGTTAGGGACATGGCTGGGGGAGACCGCTTAAGTGTTTTCTGTAGTGAATTCCGATTGCTTATCAACATCTCGGATGTTAAAGCTCTCCGAAGGCTCCGGTTGGATGGTTGCAGATCATTGAGAAATGCATGACAACATGCCCCTGCCTTCCATGACGTTTATCCAGTCTAAGATGGTCTACTGCAAGTAGATAATGGAAGGTAAGGTACTTCATTGTAAATGCTCCTTAAAGCCTCTACGTTTCTTATGTTCTTGTCACAACCAAGGTACGGAAGTATGGTTACTGTACTGGTTCCTACCCGCTGTCAGAGAGTTCTGGGCGCGCCAAGGTAAGGTAGCCTAGGAGTAAGGGATGTACTATACTACTAGCGCCTAGCATCACCCAGGGACGCACTCGGAGAATAAAGCGCGCTTAGCTTGATACGGTTAGCACGATATCGATGCGCTAGCCCGTTTGCAGAGCAGCAAGGCTGGAGTACTTCACAGTACGGAATACTTCCGCACTATTCTACATAAGGTACTCCGTACCTTACGGTGGGGCAGGCATGGCAGGGTCCCCCCCCCCACGCCAGCGGGCCCCTGTCAACGCTGGTCGCGGTAATCTGCACCGCGATTGGAGGCCCAGTAAGGTACCTTACGTAGAATTCTATTCCTCGATGGCCTCCGATTCCCAGTCCCCAGCATCATCGTACGCACTGTTTGTTTCTCCATTGAATCCGAGAGCCGGTTTTGCTATGTATCATCGTTCTTAGATCGTGTCAGGCTAGCCGCAGTGAATATAAGGTACCGTAGCCAAACGCCGACGTGAAGTGCCAATGTGGATGCGTGGCGACGAAAGTTGGTAGCTCCTTGTGGAAGGACTCAAGGGGGGTCGACGGCGAGGTGGGTAGTGCGACAAAGAGGTGCGATCACGGGGTAAGCCTGAGCTGGCTTACTAGTTACCTACCTTATTAATGGTCAGATTCGGATTTCGGATAATTAACCTTTCTCGGTTCCGCGATCAGACAGGTGCTAATAAACCGCAGTTCGAGGGGTCCGATTGGATAGACTGCCGAGCATCAGAGCTCGGCTTGAATCGATTGCCGATTGTAAAAGGGCGAGGGTTGGATTGTTCCGCCTACGGGCAGCCGTGGGCGTGGGCGGTGATGGAAAACACTTGTGATGACATTTATTTAAAGAGCCACGGCCGTCTCGTAACTGAGCTCTCGACGCAACGCATTGATTGCATTGAGCCCCTGATTCTGCTCTCGTTGCATCCATGGAGCAAACCGAACAAAACTCCATTCGGAGCTTGGCCAAGAGAGTTTCGGAACTGGCGGAGCGTCAGACTAGCCATGGCTCGGTCCCTCAAGGGGAATTCGTGGAAGCAATCCAGCGCCTTCAAGTCGCAGTGGAAGGTCCGGCACACTACGTAGCGAGAATGAGACATCAAGTACGAGATCATGTACTACCTGTCCACTTTCGATCGAAGCTTAACGGCCATGCAATAGCCAGTAGAATACATCAGTACTCTTCTCGCTGTCGAATCGGGAGTGCTGCAGGCTCTGGTGGAGAACGGCGGGAAGCCGCTTTCGGTGCAAGAGCTGGCAGAGAAGACCAAGGCGGAGCCGCTTCTAATTAGTAAGTGGTCTTCGAGCGCGGTGGTGGATACGCTCTAACATGCAAAGCACGTTTCATGAGAATCCTTACCGCCGTTAACGTGTTCGATGAAGTTGGCCCGAGTCTGTATAAGAGTAACGCGATATCCGAATGGCTGGGGAAACCTGGACAAGCTGATGGGTTTCGTTTGATGTATGAAATAAAACCCCCGCTTGCAAGGACCCTTTCATCTGATCGATTCAACAGTACACGATGGGTACTTCCCATCGCTAGCAACATCTTTTCCCTCTGGAAAAACAACCAATTCACTCAATTCCCGGACCACAGCAAGGGCGAGAAGAGCCCGTTTATATGGACCCATTCGATCAATCAATGGGAGATGATGCGTGGAGATCCTGCACTAAAGCTGGCATTTGATGGATACATGCCTGCACGCCGGACCGGGCTGCGAATGCCCTGGCATGAGATTTATCCAGCAGCAACTGAGCTGGACGTTACAGGTTATCAAAAATCGCAGGAGCCACCTCTGTTGGTTGATGTTGGGGGCAACACGGGATACGACGCTGCGGGTTTTCGAACCAAAAACCCACACATCAAAGGCCGCTGCGTGGTTGAAGACTTGCCCGAGACACTGGCTTCTTCCCCTGTTCCTCCAGAAGGCATCGAGAGGATCGGATATGATTTCTTTACTCCCCAACCCATCAAAGGTAAAGTCCTAGATATGTGCGATCTAAAACGGGCGCATTTGCAATTCACTAACCACGCCCGCTTCAGGCGCTCGAGCGTATTTCTTCAAGGCCGTCTGCCACGATTTCGACGACGCAGACTGCCAGCGACTGCTCGGCAACACCGTCGCAGCCATGAGCCCCGAGTCCTCCCTCCTCATCGACGATTGGGTCCTTCCGGACGTCGGTGCTCCTTTAGCCGGCGCGTCCGAAGACATGTTCATGCTGATGCTCCTCTCCGGCATGGAAAGAAGCGAGAGCCAATGGAAAGCTCTTCTCGACTCGGTGGGACTGGAGATCAGGAAGATCTGGCGAACAGACGGCGTGTCCGAGGCTGTGATCGAGGCCAAGAAGCGATGAACGGAGTGTCTCAACGTGTGCTCTATCTACCTCGTTACATCGAGACAATTTAGAAACTTAGCACAATATCGAAAATGGAAATATTATAGAAGATTGATTATAACACAATAAAGTTCGAGCGCATGTGTGAAAATGGGTTTTTGGCCGGGAGTCGCATGCCGGTTTTATCACGAACGATGCTCTACACACATACATACATACATACATACATACTCCCTCGCACTAGCCCGTATTAACGAGAAAAGAGGTATACAGTACTTACACTATAACGACTGACTACCAGCCAACCTCCCTAAAACGTCTTACAGTACGTCAAGAACTCATAAGTCAAACCCGCCCTAAACGCATGAAAGAACGTTTTGTGTCAAAATTTCATCATCATCATGACGGCCGGCCGATCTTTTTTTTTTTTTAAAGAGCTTTCTGCTTGTGGGTCCAACATAGGTAGCTAAGGTATGCGAAAGCTAGGAATGGGGATGCATGCATGGCAGGAACGCTACACAGGCCGGCCTGCGGTGCAAAACAGGCGTGCGGCTACGAGTACACAAGGCATACGCTACGGAATGGCGGACGTTCCAGAAGGGGTGACGCTGCGAATGGCTTGCGCTGACAAGCGTGCACTAACTACACGGGCGGACGCTCCTTCTAGCATTGCCTAGGTAGGTAGGTAGGATCTCCCATATGATTGACCGTTACTTCGATCACTCAGGATCTTCAGGATAAATGGGTTGGCGCTACAACAGGCGTGCACCCCAGATAAGTGTCGATACCTCATTCGGATGAGGCGGCGGATTATTTTGAAGTCAGACGGAAACGCTGATCGAGCTATTTGACTACGTATCATTATCTCACCAGGGCCCCTTGGCTGCTAAGATCTTTCTCAAAAGCAGGGCATCGATAGCTAGGGTAATGGAGACTGAGTGAGCTAAGAAAGTCAATGGTTTTGTTCAGCAGTGCCAGAAGATCGTCTTTGGTCACCAGCCAGGAAAGAGGTTTCGACTAGAAGGTAACAGCGAGCACAAGGCATATCGCCAAATTGCCTGTCGCCGGCTAAGTCGATTGTGTACCAGAGTATTTGCAATCAACTTCCGTATGCGCTGTCCCAGAGACCCAGCACGATGAGAAAGATCGCTCTGGTCGAGGTTGTTCTAGACCTTATCGACTATGTGTTTCAAACGGGCTGGTTCGAGGAAAGGATGAAGAATGAGGATTTTGTTGTGGTAGCTTTCCATGAGCGCGGCCATCGGTATTCCCGTCTAGTTTCAAGACACCTTGGACCACAAGTCCTCCGAGACGGTTCCTATTATCAAAGAAGAATTCGCCTTCGGCGACATTCGGAAAGCCCAGATTGTGGTCGCCCCGAATCAAGTCGTCGGCCGAGTCGATTCCCAGTCTGCTTTCCGGGTCTTCATGGCTAGCGAAGCTCGCTGGAATGGACGGGGTTCTGCTTTGAATGCCGTCGCGAGTCACTTTTCACTTGTATTTGCCATAGATCCTCAGCGGACCATTCTTTTTCTCAGGTTAGTCATCTCGGTTGCATCCGATTGCGTTCCGCTCCACATGGTGCGTTGGGACCGATAAATGCGCCAGTGCTAAACGAGGGCGCTTGTACATAGTCCATCAGCCCTGCCGTATCCGGCGGCCGTCAGTGGCCCCTGCGCAGGACCGAGGTGACCGTATGGCACGGACGTGGGGAGACAGCAGTTGAGGCTCTACGCCCCCGCGGTGTCCTCCGGCCTCAAGCGCAGGCGCTGCATGGCTCCTTGGGGAAATGGATAGTTGAAGATTGAATGCAATGCAGACGGTCGGTGTCCGCTGGTGGAGGGAGAACCCAGGTTAGAGATGTCGAAACGGGAGCGATGGCCTTCATGGTTCCTTTGCATTGGGTAATCGCTCTTCAAGTCATTGCGGAATGACCATTTCGGTGTCCCGGTTGTCCTACTTGCACCTTCCTTGACGGGGATATCTCTGGCAGAGAGTCGCTTGCCTGTTGGTGGTGCAGCCCGGCAAGGCGAGGCAAGGCGAGACGACCCCTGAGAACGAGCACTGTAGGCAACGGAGCTTCAATAAGGTAAAGACCGTTAAATGGCCTTGTTCGCGGCACTGCCCTGCCTCGAATGGAAAAGTTGGCGCATACATGGGGATCAGCGACTGCGAGGGTCAGCGATTGCTTAGAGATCGCAAGTCGGAGCCGGTAGGGCCGCCGCGACCGGATAAAGTATCCACTTTGGCGACCGTTGGGGCTACTACTGAATTGGGAAAATGGCTAATTCAAGAGATGTCCAGGGTGGATATCCTTGGGCTAGCTGCCGGAAATCTTACTCCCAATTGCTTATCATCCAAAGACCCGAGTTCATGCCCAATATCGGGTCCCTCGTGGGTAAAATCCGATAAGCGAGGGGTGCTCCCCAAAAGCGAAATCGAATCTACAACAGGTGTCTCTGCCTCCGGGCGACGTGTTTGTCTGGCGCCTTAATCTAGATGCCTTCTGACAGAGGAGGAGGAAAGTTCTTAAGGGTCGATTCCAAGGCTGAAGGGTTGACTTGCTTCCACTATTTCGTGTAGAAGCAGGCTAGCCCGGCTGCTGAATGCTCTTCGATGCAGATATTCCGCGCGCCTTTGAAATCTCTGACATCGATACGAATGCACAAAACGTGCCTTGCTGCGCATACTTCTCACTATCATCCGCCTTGTGATTGCGTCAAGATTGCAACTGCCGATTTTTCGACTTAACCTCTGCTACCTCCGTCAAGGTCTGCGGACAGGTTCGATAGTCCGATGATTTTGGGAAAAATACATAAGACGCTGGCACTGTTCCGACCGCGCAAGATCCACTTAAGAAGCGGCTATGCCGGTCTGGAACGATAGAACGGATGTGTCAAAGTCCGCATACGACTCGCTTGCCCAGCATATCGGCTTGCCAGCAGCCTCGATCTCTTGCAACTGATCTTCTGCATCTTGCCAATGGGGGGTATCCCACAAGAGTGATTGATCCACACAAGGCCCGATCGGTTGTGATTCCGGATCCAATCAGTGGCTGTACGTCCAAGGTAATGGTTCATTTTCCGACGATCGCTGAGGAAACTACGGGTTCGAAGTAGAAGCCAAAGTGCATCCATCCACGACGCAGTCTTGTCCGTGATCATTGGGTCTGGGATCCTAGGGTCAACGCCACGCCACAATGTAGGTCAAAAGATGAGTGTGATTGTGGAGGCTCAGAACTGCATTGCTTGGCCTACTGGCAACCTTGGTCTCAAGTCGCAAGAATTGAAAGCTCTCTATGGGTATGATATAATCCATTCATTTGGTGCGCTTTTCAACCCCTTGCCTTTTCCAAAGCTTTCTGAACCGAATCCTTGACAAAAGGTACCCTAAGTCCGCTCTTGACGCAAAGGATTTGTGCCTCGTCCCAGTCCCAGACCTTTCCCGTCGTAAAGGGGTCGCGCTGAAGAAGCTCAAGAGCTTCTGATTTGGTAGATGCCTGTAGCAAGACCCAGCTGCCTTGTAGCTGAGGAGGCGTCCCTACTTTATGTTCTGCAAACATGGGTCCTTTCCTCCAGATGTGTCAGTATGCTGTCTTCCGAGGAGGACACTTCGTACTACCTCCAGCTAGCCAGAACTCTTGGGTTTGCCCAACAAACTCTTCATGGGGGCTAGTCCAAGTTAGAAAGTATCATTATTCCACCATTCCATCGATGCTTACTCTGTCATGGCTCCGCGATTCTCGGCACCTTTCGGACCGTCAGGCAAGATGAACAAGAACTCGAATTTTTGAGCCATGATGTGTGAGCAAAGTACCGGGCTAGAAGGATTGTTTCAGATACAAATTTTCTCGCGAGCGGGCAATAGACGCGATACAAAAGATGAGTCCTGGTGGTGTTGGTGACCTGAGCATTTGCTTGGAAGGCGAGAGAGCCGGTGGATACCTCCGTACAGGCACTTCAACCGGGGGGGCCGGTTAACTTGGCTCGGAACTCGGTTGTGCACCACCAGTTCGACTTGCGAATTGCCGAGTTCTTTCGGAGGGATGATTGTGTCGAAGGTCTCATCAGCGACATTACAGCATTTTGCCAAAAATAGCGCTCTTCGATTAGAAGGTCATGTGAAGAAGTGGCAAAGGGTGCCTGCTCGGGGGAAATTTTGAGGACTCCAATCGACTCTTCAAATGTTGGAAATGTAGAATTAGTAAGTTCTATAACCACTATATCGAGAAACAAATTCGAGATTCATCAAGCAAGAACTTTGATGTGGGCTTCTTGTTAGAGTATCTACGAGTCTACCCATGCACAAACAGTCCCAAATGTACAATCAAGTCTACGTAGTTTCATGCGTAAGACCTTGCCACTAGGCATGGGTTTCAAAGTGAAATCTGTATCATAGCTCTAAAAAGCCGATCTAATCGAGAGTATTGAGAAGATATGGAAATAAAGGATTGGAAGACATGCAAGGGCATGTGCACGACAGAAACTCTCTCCTAGATAAACCTAGATACACTCAATAATCCACTCAAGCCGCAGCGGAGATGGGTTCGGTTTCTTCCACCTGGACCAGCAAGTCAACCACGGGAACCTCCAGTTTAGACAACGTGTCCTTTGTAGCTTTAGCGACGAGGCCCAAATTGCCCGTCACCAGGTTTGGTGCGAGACCGTCGATGGCGTCCGAGCCAAAATGATTGAGGTTGAACGTGTCCTCCATTCGCAACATTTGCTTCGCTCGGATGTGGTTCAAGATCTTCAACTCGTCTTCGGTAAGTTTCTCTAGGTCTTGCTTGGCGTCTGGGCCAATCGAGGCGGTGCCGTTGATAGTCGCCACTTTGTCGAGAACCTTCTTACGCTCTTCCGGCGATGTTTCTTTGAACGCGTTGAGGCAGAAGTCCACTGTCTTGGCGACTTCGTCGTGAGTGAGCTTGCCACCCACATCGGCATCGGCAGTTCCTTGGATGACTACAAGCAAGTAAGTAAAATTTCCAAAAAGAGTTCTGAGCAAGAGAGCCGTACTCGGTCTGAAGGCATCGAACGCAACGTCGAAACCATCATCGTCCCAATCACTCAAGACAGGCTCATCGCCGCCTCTGATTTGCTTCATGGCACTCATGACCACAAGCAAAAACCGAGTGTACCCTTCGGCAACTTTAGTCGAATGCCATTTCGCGCCGGTCAGCTCATTGCAGTTGCCATTCCTGACTGCGCAGATTGTCATTGCGGCAGAGAGACCACTTGCGTAGGCTAAATGGACACCGGAAGAAAAGTACGGGTCGATGAAACACCCTGCATCGCCGGCAATGCGTACATATGGACTGGAATATGCGGAGGCGCTGTAGGACCAATCCGATGCATGTTTAATCTCTGTAACGAGCTCTCCCTTGCCAAGGATCTTCAAAGCGTTGGGCGCAAGTTTCAAAGACTCTTTGTAGAATTCGGGGGGAGATGGAGATCCCAAAGCTTTCTTCTTCTGGACCGAGAGATCTTGTCTCATGACGATTCCGACAGACATAGTCCCGTTGTGCAAGGGGATGCACCAGGCCCAGCCGCTGGCATCTGAAGGAAGTATATTAGTGCCACTTCAATCGTAGGACTAGGAAAGGACGGGTTGTGGAAATACCGGTCAGTGCTTCAAAATATGGCTGGTTTTCCCTCTTTGTGCCCATAGCGTACTGGTCAGTTCCTGTCCAGTAACCCCAGCTTGCGACATTCTTCAATCCTTGATTGTACTTCCGGTTCTTCAGATATTTGGTGGATACTAAGCCCACTCGCCCACTTGCGTCAACAAGGTAATCAAACTTGATTGAGCCGGTGGTGCCGTCTTTGCGTTTCCAAGTTGCAGAAACTGGACGCCCAATATTAGCGACCTTGGAGTCTTCTGGGACGTTAATGCCGGAAGATTCGTTAAAGTCAATTGACTCGACTTTAACGCCGTCGAAAATTTTGGCACCACATTTCCCTGCATGCCTGAATATAAGGTCGTCCGCCTCGGAACGGACCACATTCCATGTGTATGCCTCTGGTCCGCCAGCAGCGATATAGTCGGTCCCTACTCGCATGTTAGCCATCATTAATATACCCCCCAAAAGGTGGAGACAAAACTTACATCCCTCACGCTTATTCTGGTTGAGCTTGAACGCTGCACCGGTCTGTGTATACATTCAATATATGAACCCTAACATAACCATGTTTTTCTCACCTTCTTGGTGAACCCGTGGGCCTTAAATGTGGAGTCTAGGTCAATGAAGTGCAAAAAGGGACGGAGCGATGCAAGCATGCTCTCGCCGACATGATATCTGATTGTTTTCAGTGCCAATCCGGTGATGTGGTATGAGATATAGGAGACGCCGCCAATAGAGAGAAAAGAATTCACGCTTGCAACCCGTAATCACCAAGTCTATTGATAGTAACGCCAGAGAGCTCAAGAGACTTCCACAAAACCGAAAATGGAACAATAGAGCTATGAGAGAAAGATTCTACTTAACGTACCTGGGGAAAATATCTGCCTCCAACAGCACAGTGCTGATTCCCTCGCGAGCTAGTGCGCAGGCTGCATATGAGCCAGCCGGGCCACCACCAGCCACCAGTACTGTAGTTTCTTGTGGAATAGACATGGTTTCTTGCTTGGATACCGTTGAGAGTATCAATAGATCGTGATGAAATTCTAATGGCAGTGAAAGTAGAGAGTCAAGATGAGGTTAGAAGGACGACGCAGCATTTATCACTTCTTAAGCTTCCTTGTATCAAGAATTCGGAAAAGCTAGCCCGAGAGGTCGGTTGCGGCACTATAACTCAGAGACTTCCGAATGCTAAAGTCGAGTATTCCGTAGCCGAAGCGGTTCTCAATAAGGATCCAAGCGACGTCTAGGTGCATGTTCCACCCAGCGGGAGTAACATGAATACTTTGATGTAGATAACGCTGACATCTCTGAGCGAATGCAATAAAACCGCCTTCCTCTTGGGATATACTAGGCCCTGTCAAGCGCTTATGTACAATCCTTTGCCACACAAAATTGGGTGAACTCAAGATTCACAAGTATTATATTCGTACGGGCAGTGTTCACTCTGTATCGAGCAACCCCTAGTAGACATCAAGTGCCGATTTTATTTCGTGTTAAGTGGTATAATTTTTCCATCATGAGATAAGCCATCCCAACTGGGTCAAACCGTGTCTCACTGAAAAAGACTCCCGAGCATATTCCAATAGGATTGATTCAGAGCCAGTGAGTCGAAGATTGACCAAATCTATATGGCCTGCGATTCTTCAGATCTGGTCGATGAACTAGTTAGCTCCCGAGCCTTCCACTGCCCGTAGCAGGGTTTCGAAACATTCGCCGGATTGATTGAGTGCCTTGCCAAAATTACCAGAATTGGCAATTCTTCGAAGTCGGTTTATAGCCGGCGGACTAGCTTCTGAAGCCCGGTTAAATTAGTGTTCGAAGCTCCGATTGGATGGATTGCCGATATCTAGGGCTTAGCGTCTGCTCGGGTCTGCACCAGACACTAGCACGACTGTTATGTGAAACCTACGGTAAGGCGTAAGCACGACCCAGAGTAAAAAATACGGGGAACCAGTAGGGCATAATCGAACAACAGGCATATGGCTTAGGAGATCAGTATAATCAGTATAATCAGTAGAGTTAGATCAGGGTCACGAACGATCTTTATGGGAGTCGTCACACGACGCTCCAAGACAACAGCAGAGGTGGTCTGGAATAGGTTCAGCGGTTCTTAGAATATCAGAAGCTCCGACGATTTTCTGCAGACCTCCAGCCTCCACCGGAAATGCCACTGCCTCTTTAGACCATTCGTGCTCAAATTGAACAATTACTTAGCTGTCATGGACGAGCAGGCGTGTTCTGAGCAGATATAATAAAATAGTATCTGACTTGCCGCAGGGTAAAACTATTTTCCAGGCACTAGACAACTCGCCCGAAGATCAACGCAATCCCATTCTTGACCGAATCTTCAGCCGCTATCCGCAGACGTCAATAGCAGAAACCCCAAAAACTCCACCATCAAGTCGTGTGCAAGAAATAGCCGTCCTCCAGACTCCTGCAAGCCCTACACACTCCCAGCTTTGGTTGTCTGGGTCTGTGGTTAAGTCACCGCAGTTGCCGATATCCTGTCATCAGAACTCTTCAAGCCTAGGTGAATCCAAATTAATGCCTACAGAAAGCGGCGTCGGGCTTTCTACGATCGATATGCATCTAACGGATGGACCGCGCCGACTGTTACTCAGGGGAACATTGCAACTTCAGCAATTTTCGATTCAACACGAGGGATTCTTGAAGCTTCAATATGCCGACGGCCTACCAAAACCTCTTACTGTCCTTCATCGTCAATTTGACATACCTAAATTGAAGGTACCACCGTCTTATAATCCCTTGGAGAACGAAGAGCAAGAACTCGAGCAGCTATTAAACGCCCTTGCAAAGAGCCATAGCAGCGATGAGTACCTTGTCGCGATGGGACACTACTCGGAGATCTACCAAAACCTTGGCTTGATAGAGCCAGGTTTGTACCCTGGGCAACGTCTTCTAAGAGCCGCGAAGAATATTCCTGGACTGCAGTCTGAATACCTTTACGTCTCAAAGGGTCTGGCCGTAGCAGTAATCCATAAAGAGAACATGGACTTGGATTCCAAGAACTTAACTACGCAGGCTGCGATAAAGTTTGGTTGGTCGTCAGCCCGAGTTCATCAATGCGGTTTGAAAGCCTTATGGTCCAGAGATTTCAGCTTGAACCACATTGTTCTCAATTTGTGTGTCATTTGGAATATATTCCGTTTCCTTCTTGGCTGAAACAGCACGGGGTAAGGTTCGGGGTAGTTCGTCAAAAGCCTGGCCAAGCCGTCGAGATTTCATCCGGAGCATACCATGCTGTCATGACTCTTGGAGAAAGCTGTGCCGGAGCAATTAATTGCTCGCCCGATGATTGGAACCCGCCTCGATACTTTGCGCAATTCTCCATGACACCAACGAGACAAGGATTCGGCTGCAATATGTTTCTCCCACAGAGCTGGCTAGACGGCCACTGGACTTGCCTACGTTACTTTCCTCGTTTGAGAATTTCGTGAGCGTTAGTCTTGACTAGCCGCCACTGGACTTCATATTGGAATGCGTCGGGTGCGCGCGCCGTCTACGACCAGTCTGCCGACAAATAGACCGCTCTGCCCGATATGCCGGAGGGGCGAGCCATTGGCAGCGCAGTAATCATGGGTGTCGGCGGGATCATATCTCCCTGGTGGCCTCCTGAACACGAACCTCACCAACGATACCGAAGGAACCACCACGGCCATTTCTACATTGTACAATGTCAGAATTCGAGAACGCATGGTTCTTCCGGGCTTGCCTGCTCCTTATGCTGGCAAAGGTCAGAATGGCAACATGCTGTATATTCTTGGTGGACGATTGCAGGGGCACTGGAATGTCGTCGACACGGTCTTCGAATATAACCTCCACTCTTACTACTGGTCTACGGACTTTGCCTCCATGCCAACTAGTTGTAGTGTGTTTCTATGACTATCAGACTTAAGATGTTTACTTTAGGTGACGAGGGTGATCCTGACACATACGATATACCAATGTCTGGCCTCAGATGCAGGCTTATGGTGCCGTCAGGAACACATGGACTAGCTACACGGACATGGCTACGCCAGCCCATGGAACCGCTGCTATGGCGTACAATGACGAGATCACTATTCCAATTGGAGAGCTAGAGATGGGTGACGACACTATCTTCTCTTAAGAGCAAAGCCCCCGAAAAAATCGCTGATGGCTTCATGATTCTCGATATCGAGAACCATTGAAACATCTGCCTCGAATTAGTATGCAAAAAAAATTGAAAGGAGACATCACTTACAATTATCTGGACGGATAATTGCGATTGTACCTTTCTCAGGGTGGACTCCATAGAAATCATATGCGTGTCCATGTCCACCATGATAGCTTTCATCGTCAATATAAATCTTATGTAAGTCTAAACGCGTCATTAGAAGGCTCAACAGATAATCGGGGTTAGCCCTACCTCTCATCTGCCACTTGCCAGTCACAGGCCAGAAGCACTGTGGTATTTGCTCCTGATCTATCTTCAATCGTTCGCCAAAGAGGACTACAATTACTTCAATGAAGCTGTCGATGTCTGAGCCGGGAGGTAAATGTTTCTGAACAAGACCGCCGTCCGAGAAGAGGTATTCCCCAAGCTGGTATATTAGTACATAAGCCAATTGATTTGAAGCATAGCTTACCTGATTCAGTTTTCCGGAAGCCGCATCCTGACGGATGTCTCCTGCAAAAATCACAATTCTCCAACGTCCGTCCGAAGGTAGAGCCCTGACTAGTTGCATTGGAAATGCATCGCAGAATCGTACCACCTGTACACTCGGAAATCGCATCCCAGCTATGAGATTTGTCGCCAATTGTTGGCTGCTTCCTTTCGCCCGAGTTATAGAAGAATCATCATAAGTGACTGTCAAGCCAGCTGTAAAAGCCTCCGCTTTGACAAAGATCTCGCTGAAGTCAATGTTACCGTCGGCGTCAAGGACACCACCCGCATCTTTACCCATTGAGGCCATTTGTTTTGCCCATACTTTGTCCCAGTTAATCAAGATCTCAGCTATCCTCTGCCGCTCGATGACGTAGGTCTTTAATAGCTCCGGCCCTGTTTGCCCTTTCAGGATTGACGCGAGTTTCCATCCAATGTTATATCCATCTTGCAAACTGACATTCATACCTTGACCAGCCTTGGGAGAATGCGTATGGCATGCATCTCCTGTCAAGAAAACGCGATTAGCTTTCGAAAAGTGGTCTGCAAGGCGCTGTCCTATTGAATAAGCCGACCACCAGAATGTGTCTGCGAAATCAACCTGATATGGGCGGAAAATCTGACGGGTTGCAGCTTGTAGGTCTTCTAACTTCACTTTCTTTGCCACTGTCCCGTGGGGAAGCTCTATGTAAAATCGGTTCATAGACCCTCCTTCTCGAGGTATAAGAATCATACTGCCCGCTTCGGATTGCAATACCACCTGTTTTCTGATATCCGGAAAGTTGGTCCGAGGAAAGATGTCCATGACACCCCATATCGAATCAGAAGTATCTCCAGTCATTTTGAAACCAAGCGACCTTCGAACAGCACTGTGTGCACCATCACAGCCCTAAAGACAGTTACTTGACGATTCAATGAGGACACTCAACTACCTAATGGAGATGGGGAGATGTACCAGGGCATATTTCGCCTCGAATGTCTCCTCTTTTCCGTCTTTCTCTGTCACTACAGCCACGGGATAAGCATCCGGATCTTTCGCTTTCTCTTCATCAACCTTCACTTCCAAAACTTTATACCCATAGTCTACTTCTTGTCCATTGAACCTCTTCATGGCCTCCAGCAACATGCCATTAAACCTTGCCTGACTCAGAATAACACGAGGCAGATGTGACAACCCTGGGTGCGTAGCTGCGGCGCTCCTCGCCCTCACAACACCGCCTCCTTTTCCATCTGGATTCCAAAAGGCCACTTCAACATTATGATAACCTTCTCGTAGTAACTCTTCAACCATCCCAAAGCTTTCGAAGATCTCCACCGATCGCACTTGGGCCCCATCGGCTTGTCCGATTTCCAGCGGTCCAGAGCGGGAATCTACAATTTTGCACCGGACTCCACATCGCGCCAGCCAGGTCGCGGCGCTGAGCCCTGCCGATCCGCTGCCACAGATGAAGACGTCGACTCTGTTGTGCATTTTTGCGTGCAGTTCGTTATTTCAAATAGAGATATATATATATAGCTAGGTGAGGCGGCGGGCTTGAAAACAACAAGTGCGTCTCAAAAGACGAACATTAAAAAAAATGTGATAAAATCCCGAAAGGCCGTGCCTCACTCGTTTGCATTATTAGAAATCTAAACATAATGGGCCGACTCGGAGCCCACGGTTTTTTTTTTCGTGCCTTCTTCCCTTGGGTACATAGGTAAGCCCCCTTTTTTTCAGAAATCTTCGGATACCGGCAAAAGTCGCTATGCTGTAGCGAACGGATCTTCGGGGGGGTAGGGGTAAAGAGCCGCTTATTTTCTTTGCCGAGTAGAACCCTCCTGGTCAAGTACGAGTACCTACAACGGCCGTGGTACCTTACGGTAGAAGTAGTACTCCAGCGATTATGTGAGGGAAGGTGTATCACGAAATATTAATTACAGCAATCTTTCATTTGACTATAATATAGCATTTTGGTATATTGTCAAAATTAAGGTACGTATTCAAGCACTGCGTGCTTTTTCCGCTTCCCAAGATGCGAATTTTTAGTTGCGAATCCTGCTGTAATAGCACTACCGAAAAACAGCGATTCAGAAAACATGGAAATCATGTATTTTCTTTAGCGTTACGTTCAACGAACTCTCTCCGAGGTAACACTGCTCTGACAACGCCTGGGCATTCCAGGATATCCAATAACCAATGCAACTAGCGACGAGTAGTCGGATATAGGTTTGACGAACTTACTTCTCTAGCCATAGAGCGCCTTGAGCCTAGAAACTGAATTTTATCAAGAGGATTTCCACTATTTCCCAGTAAACACTAACCATCCAAGGAACGTTCAACGTGACAAAACTATGTGCGCGTCCGTAGAATCGTTCGAGAGTTGAAAGCTTAAACGTGTAGTAGATCCTCAGTTTGAGTTTTTCCGACCTTGATAGGCAATGTCGAGGGATTCTCTCGCCTCGTCATCTGTGATTATGCCCAAAGACTCGAACTGATGTGAGAGTACCATTCGTGCGTCCTTTTTCCATACCACCCGAGTCGAGGGGTCGGTGATGGGTTTGGTTGACCTAAGTCCAAGACCGAGCTGACTCTTGTTCATGAAACGGTCTTTCCCAGGACGAGAGTATGCGATCGCTATGGTCAATGCATCAATGAGATCTTGCTCGCCGAGGAAGTGGTAACCACCCGCTGTTAACTTCTCGACCAGCGCTCTGTTCTCCACTGCCATGCCAACGCAACCCATAAAGCCGAGGTCAACGACAGATGCGGGAAGATTTTGGCCGTGACGATAATTAACAAAAGCATCCAGGAACGCGTTTGCTGAGTTGTAGTTTGCCTGTCCCCATTGGCCTGACATTCCACATATCGAGGAAAAGAGTAGAAAGAAGTCCAAGCTAACAGAAGAGGTAGTCTGATGGAGGTTCCAAGTGCCTTGAACTTTAGGCCGTACGCACTGATCCCACTCAGTAAATGTCATGTGCGACATCCAATTATCCTGGAAAAGTCAGCGTATGCCTAAATGAGTGTAGATATACAAACTCTCATAACTGCTGACATCTGCATGATGCCGGCCACTGGCCTAGTCGCTTGCTTTACGGCAGCTTCAACGTCCGATAAGTTGGTAACATTCCCCGCAAAAGTTGATACCTCACATCCTCGAGCTCGAAGTTCATCAAAAAAGGGTGTAGTTTCGGGACCTTCTTTTGCGGAGCGAGATAAGAAAAGAATGTTGCGTGCACCATTCTCCACCATCCATGTTGATATTACTCGACCAAGACCTCCAAGCCCTCCAACCAAGAGATAGCAGGCATCGGATCGAAAACGAATAGGCGTCGGTGGGCCTCCATTGGGGATTTGAAGAAGTTGCGAGCCCCTCTCATCTGTTGTTAAACGACCAACGCATTCTGAAAGTTCCTCCTTTCCTGTTGTCCAATGGATTCTCGGTATTTTAATATCCCCATCAACAATTGCGTATTCATAATCTGGATCAACAACTCTGGCTTTTGCCCGATAACTGAGACTCTGATATATTTTCACGAGCGACTTACTCGAGCTGAGAAATGTTGCAGCCTCAACATCGATTTCCACCACGGTGATATCTTTCCTAAGTTCTGTTCTCAATGTTCTTGTCATACCAAGGATCATGGATGAGTTTGGGTTGTTGCAAGATATTTGAGCAGTGGGAGTGACCCATATCATAGAGCCTTTGAAACTAGAAAGACGATTGGCGAAGTCGCGGAATCTGGCTTCTGTGATGCTGTACAGGTATGGTTCGCCAAAGTCTACGATCAATATCATATCCTGACCTTGGGGTATGTTACCTTCCAACGTACAACTGTCGCAACCGATGCCACTGTCCTGGAGGGAAGTTTGGACCGCATTGACGAGAGGATGATTGTCGTCTGGAACGACAAGCGTTATTTTCTTTGGGTGTTTGAGAGGCTTCCTCAGCTCTGCGATGACTTTAGGGCCCTCTGAAGAACCGTCATCTCCAGGGCCAAATACAAAGCCACTTTTGAGGAGCATAGTGTGCACCTGGCTGATAAAGTTTTCATCTTTAGATGCACTCGAACCTGGTAGATCCAACAAAAGAAGATGTCCAAGAGGATGAATAAGGTGTTTTAAACAGTCTACGCAGGCTGTTATATTATTTCTTGCCGAGGAAATGAACTGCTTTTAAAATTAGTGAAATCTAAAAGCCAATGTTGAGTAGCCATACATCTGTAGTGATGATGAGATCGTAGGCTCCAGCTTGAAGGATTTGGCTCTGTAACTGTTGTTCGGCGTCGAAAAACACAACGTCGATATTACGGGTCCCCTTAAATGTCGCCTTTGCCCAGAATACGGCGTCGAAAGATGTTGCGGCGTAAGTATAAGTGAGATATAGGCGCTCGCCATATTGTGATTTGAGAGCATTTAAAACCAAACGTGTGGTCTCATCTGCGCCGTTCCCTAGCTCGAGGATTCTGAGTTTCGGATTTTTGTGAGCAAGGAGCTTTAATACGTCGAGAAGTATGGAAGGGTCCGGCTGAGAGTTAGATGGCGCGAGTGCTTGATTGAGGTTACAGTAGGTAGCGTCAGTATCCCACTTAACGAACGAAAAGAGTTTGTCTTCGGACTTTGGTCTGTCATTGGGCACCAAGGAGGTTTCGCAACGTTCTATCAAGAGTATTGGATAACCGTCTTCAGATACGACAGACACATCGCCCGTCAAACCACCCGATCTACTCTTCGCGGCCATTCCTCCAATTTTTAACTTTGCCCGTCCGCCACTAAATACAACGAGGTGCTCAATGGCTGTTATAATAGACAATTCTGTTAGTAGTCGACCTTGTCCTTTGCATGCCGCGACCATCAAGATCTGCAAGCATTGATCAATTGTGACTGGATGGAGAATGTACTTTGTTGTATCTTCAAGTGAGGAAATCGTGGCAACTGCTTTGTGCTCTGTTAGGGCCGTCGATATTTTATCAAGGCCTTGGAATGCTGGGCCGTATTTGAGACCCCTACTTTCTAACACATCGTACCAATAAGCTCGCGCTACATGCCTTTGAAGGGTATCTTTTGGATGAGGGACATCGGGATCGTTCGAGCTGGGCGCACTGCGAGGGGACACTTTGCTAACACACCGTTCTACCCAGTGGCTTCCATCGTAGGATGTGATGTGAATTTCATACCACTGACTCGGTTCTCCGGCCATCTTCACTGGCCGAAGCCTGGTACGAAGTTTGAATTTTTCGTCTGGCCTCAGGAGCAGAGCCGAGGTGATCGAGAAATCTCTCACCGCATAGGATTCCAAATTTACGTTCGATAACTGTCGCATCGACTCTCCGGCCATTGCTATGTATCCGGCGGCTGGAAATACTATCTGATTAAGGAGAACGTGCTCAGCCAGCCAAGATACTTCCCCAGTGTCGAGAACATTCTGCCACGAAGGTTCTGTTTCGTAGCTCTCGAAGACTCGTGAACCTAGAAGTTCATGCCTAGGGTGTTTCTGATGTTTGTCTACATCTGCTGTTTATGGTTAATCTAAGCAAGACAGACCGTGGAGGGCGTTTGAAGTTCAGGGAGGGAATGACTTGTGAGAGTAGTTGATCCCGTATTCCCATTTACCTCCCCCACTGTTCTCCATCTCAGCGGATCCTCCCAGTTTGCTGGTGCAACAGGTGCTCTGATCATATTGATACCAGGCGTGCTTAGGTTGTGGAGTTGCAATTTCTTGGAGATCATCCGAAACAAACTTGTGTGCAAAAGGTCCCAAGTGATATTCAGACATTGTTAATTTACGGTATGTTTGAAGCGCTAGCTGTTCTATGCAAGCCGCGGCCACTATAATTGGGAACGTCACTTGTTCGGAGTTTGAGGGGAGGACTTCAGCCTTAGCAGGGGTGCCAATATGCACCGGCTCGGGATTTACTGTAATTAGTAAGTAGAAGTACGGTATTATGATTCGAAGAATGTTGCTTAACTATGAGTGGCTTCTCGGAAATCCGAAGCGTTTATGACCTGCGTTCGTTAGTGCACCACTGCGCATACCGGAACGCCTCCTTGGCAATCTTGCAGCATCGGGTCCCGGACGGATAATCGGTAGGTACCTGATATCTTGAGAAATCTTCATCTCGGAAAAAGGTTTCTATGAACACCGCGCCCCCAAACGCTGTGTACTTATGGGTCAAAGTTGTGAATCTTTCCAAACAGCTGGAAAGATATACCGAGCCCGAAATCTGTGAGATCAAATGTATCTAAGTAGTAGCTCACCGGATTGCGGCAGAACTTGCTGCCACTCACGGTTGGATAATCTCCGCTACAAGTCAGCACGAAGGAGCCGAGCACTGCCATAAGGTAGTTGGCCAGTAGAGGTACTCTTATTGCTTACACCTTCTCGGCTACGCACAGGTCCCCCCTGTAGCCGAATCGGCCCCCAGTTCGTTGGGAGTGGATAAGTAGGGCACTCATCCTTTTACATAGTAATTAGATACCACACCGAATTGAAGGACTTCAAATTAACGCGTTCATTATCAACGTGGGGCAGAATTCCTAACGCGGCAATATGGCGGCTGAGGCGTTTAAAGTTCTTCTCTTTGGCGACGAGACAGGCGATTTCCGAGAGCCACTGCAAAAGCTTTGCGAGCGTCAAAACGGAGTTGTTTTTCTTCATTTTATTGATAGACTAAATGCAGTTTTGCGCGACGAAGTGCGCCGACAGCCTCGCTATGTGAAGAAACAAATTCCACCATTCACAGACGTTTTAGATCTCGTGAAACAGTACCAGGACTCGGCTTCTCGGAATCAAATTCTTGAGACTACCCTCGCCTGTATATGTCAATTAGGCAGTGTTATTAGGTGTGTATTCCGGCGTCCTTAGTTGAAGCACACGGAATAATAGTTTGCATAGCTTTTTCGATGATCATCCATCTCAATATATCGTGCCCTCGAACACCGTCCTGGTTGGCCTGTGCACGGGCTTGCTAGCCGCGGCAGCTGTATCAGCTAGCCAAAGCATTCTCGATTTGGTAGTTAATGCGCTGAAAGTTGTCAGAGTTGCGTTTAGGATTGGTGTTAAGGTGAACCATGCTGCACAGCGCTTATCCACAATTCACGATGTCCAAGTCAACCAGAGTTGGTCAAGACTTGTGGTGGGTGTACACAAGGAGGCCTCGGTTGCCGAGGTCACGCAGTTTAACGAAAGAAAGGTGAGAAGGCTTGCGGGTAGCATCCTTATCCTCAGTATGGAGCTAAGAAATGTCTTAGGGCTTACCACGGGCTAGCCATGCCTATATAAGCTCCAACAGCAGAGATGTGGTCACCATTAGTGGACCGCCGGCAACCATCAAAGCTCTATTCCTGGAATCAGAATACTTCCGCCAACGCAAGACAGTACCACTTGATATATTTGGGCCATTCCATGCATCACATTTGTACAGCGATATTGATGTCGAAGAAATTGTACAGCCGATTGCAGGGACGAACGTCAAGCTAGCTTCTCCATCAATTCGTGTCATCTCAGGTACCGCAGAGACGTCTCTTCCAGATGTGGGCATGGACCAGTTCTTAAGGCAAGTTGTGGGCGATATCTTGATTCGACCAATCTCGTTTGACCATATACTTACTGCGGTCGTCTCGGAGGCAAAAGACTCGGGCAGAGAAAAGTGCAAGATCTCTTCTGTAGGGCCTTCTAATGCAGCATCTAGCTTAGTATCGGCCTTAAGAGCAGGAACAGAGGTCGAAGTGAGCGTTGGAGAACAGCTTGGGCTGACCAAACCTGCAACTGATCCATCCAGTACGTCTGTGAAGATTGCTATTGTGGGAATGTCTGGCCGCTTCCCGAATGCCGAAAATCTCGAGAGTCTCTGGAGTTTGTTAGAACAGGGATTAGACGTCCATCGAAGAGTTCCTCCGGATCGATTTGACATCGACGCGCATTACGATCCCACGGGTAAAAGGAAGAATACAAGTCATACCCCCTACGGTTGCTTCATTGAAGAGCCAGGCTTGTTTGACCCGCGTTTCTTCAATATGTCACCTCGCGAAGCCTACCAAACCGATCCCATGGGGAGACTGGCCTTGGTAACAGCCTATGAGGCCCTTGAGATGTCAGGTTTCATGCCTAACAGGACTCCTTCGTCAATGTTAGACCGTGTTGGTACTTTCTATGGCCAGACGAGCGATGATTGGCGACAGGTCAATGCAGCGCAGAACATCGACACATATTACATTCCTGGGACTATACGTGCTTTTGCTTCAGGACGCATCAATTATAATTTCAAGTTTAAAGGGCCGAGCTACAACGTTGACACAGCTTGTTCGTCAAGCTTTGCCGCGATCCAATTAGCCTGCACTTCTCTTCAGGCAAAAGAATGCGATACAGCAGTTGCTGGTGGCCTCAATATTATGACAACGCCAGATCTCTTTGCCGGACTCAGCCGTGCACAGTTCTTGTCTAAGACTGGCTCCTGCAAGACATTTGACGATACTGCGGATGGTTTCTGTCGAGGTGATGCTGTTGCGACAGTCATTTTAAAGAGGCTGGAGGACGCAGAGGCTGATGAAGACCCAATTTTAGGCGTTATCTTGGGAACAGCAACAAACCACTCTTCAGAAGCTGTGTCCATTACTCAGCCCCATGCTCCAACTCAAGAGTTTCTGTATAGGAAGATATTGAGGAATACTGGTGTCGACGCCCGTGACATTAGCTACGTGGAGATGCACGGGACAGGAACGCAAGCTGGCGATGGAGCTGAGATGAGATCCATTTCAAATGTCTTTGCTCCGCGACGTCAGGGACGTCTACCAGGCCAAACACTTCACCTTGGAGCTCTCAAAGCGAATATTGGCCATGGGGAAGCCTCTGCAGGGGTCGCATCTCTAGTCAAAGTCTTGCTTATGCTGCAACGAAACGCCATTCCTCCACATGTCGGTATCAAAGGCACTATGAATACAACCTTCCCCACCGACCTCGAAGAGAGAGGAATCCGTATTCCGCTTAAGGAAACCTCATGGCTTCCTCCAACTGGCGGAAAGAGGCGAGCATACTTGAATAACTTTAGCGCAGCAGGCGGGAACACTGGCCTCCTTCTAGAAGATGCTCCTAAATCCGTACGGATGAGCGACAATGACCCTAGAACGACTTTCGTTGTTTCAGTAACCGCGAAGTCGGCCTGGTCTTTGGAGAAGAATATCCAGAAACTTATCTCCTACCTTGAGATGAAGCCCGATACATCGTTACCAAGACTTTCCTATACTACTACTGCCCGAAGGACCCAGCAGCCTTACCGTGTCTCCTTTGCCATATCAAGTATTTCAGAGGCCAAGGAAGCCTTGAGGTCGGCTCAAACTGAGATTATCAAACTTGTTTCTACGAAACCTCCCAAAGTCGCATTTGTATTTACGGGTCAAGGTGCACATTACCCATCGCTCGGGAAACAGCTTTTTGAGAATTCAAGACAGTTTAGATCTGATATCATGGACTTCGATACAATTGGTCGCAGCCAGGGCTTCCCATCTTTTCTACCTCTTCTAGATGGCACTATTACAGACGCTACTTCGTTTTCGCCCTTCGTGCTACAGCTTGGACAAACCTGCATTCAGATGGCGTTGGCGCGATTATGGATATCTTGGGGCATCTCGCCGAGTGCTGTCATTGGCCATAGCCTCGGCGAATATGCTGCGTTGAATGTGGCAGGTGTTCTATCCGTGAGCGATACCATATTCCTTGTCGGACGAAGAGCAGAACTTCTCGAGAAGTACTGCACGGCAGGAACTCATGCATTGCTGGCCGCTGCCACATCTGTGACTTCCATCCGCCAAATCCTGGTCGGCGATAACCCCGAAGTTGCTTGTATTAACGGACCTCGAGAGACTGTGATTAGTGGTCCAACAGAACAACTGATGTCTTACTCAAAAACTCTCAAGGCAGCCGGCATCAAATCTGTTTTGTTGCCCTGCGCTTACGCTTTTCATTCGGTCCAGGTGACACCCATTCTGGAACCGTTGAGGGAATTAGCCAGCTCTATAACTTTCGGAAACGCAGCAATTCCCGTCATCTCTCCTATGCTTCAAGAGGTAGTGACTGGTGGAGATATTTTTGGTCCAGAGTACTTGGCTCGCCACGCCCGAGAAACCGTCGGTTTTCTGGGCGGTATCACGGCTGCGAAAGGGGAAGGGCTAGTTGACCAGAACATGATCTGGATTGAGATTGGTCCAGCACCCGTCTGCTCTGCCTTTATCAAATCGAGCCTTGGACCTGAGACAGTAACTGTGCCGTCGCTCCGCAAGAAGGAAGACCCGTGGAGGACTACGTCAAGTGGACTTAGTATTCTGCACCGTAAGGGGTTGCATATTGACTGGGATGAAGTCCATCGTGAATATGAATCGTCCCATACGGTTCTTACCCTACCAAGTTATACATTCGAGAACAAAAACTACTGGCTTGAGTATACTAACAATTGGTGTCTAAGTAAAGGGGAGGTCATCGAGGCACCCACCAAGAAACTCAGAGACCGTAATTTATCTACATCCTCTGTCCAGAAATTAACGAAAGAAGATTATGGAGACAAGATCACACTGGTGGCTGAATCGGATCTGTCTGACCCCGATCTCAACAACGCGATGTCTGGGCACTTGGTGAATGGATCAGCCCTTTGCCCATCAGTATGTGCATGCAGCCAACTTCTGATTCGAGCTAACGAAATCGCAGGGTGTATACGCTGATATGGCACTGACATTAGCAGGCTACCTGCACAGAAAGGTAAACAAGAGCGCAGAGTATATTCCCATGAACGTGCGCCAACTGGAAATTATAAAGCCTTTGATCGCAAAGGGCCGCGATGCGAAAGAACAACAAGTTGTGAGAATAACTGCCACAGCTGAGCGACCTCTCAGGCTTGTCAAAATTAGCTACAATAGCATATCTCGGGACGGTAGTGTCGGGGATTTGCATGCCTCGTGCTCTATTGAATATGGGGATACAAAGTCTTGGCTTGCAGACTGGTCTCGACTTGCTTATTTATTTCGGTCACGAATCGATGTCTTGGCTCAAGGTGCTGATGTTGGCAAATACAAAAAGGTCAGCCGTGGGCAGGCATACGAAGCCTTCTCATCCTTGGTCCAGTATGACAAGAAATACCACGGAATGAAAGAGGTCATTCTCGACAGCAAGAACTTCGAGGCCATTTCATTGATCGAGTTTCGGGCTACTGAGAGCGACGGTGATTTCGAGGCAAATCCCTACTGGATTGACAATATTACTCATCTTTCTGGATTCGTTCTCAATGGCTCCGATGCTGTCGACTCAAAGAAACAAGTTTACATCTCTCATGGTTGGGAGTCCTTGCAGATGGTGCGCCCGCTGTCAGCCCGCAGATCTTACCGCAATTATGTCAAGATGCATCCAGGACCAAGACAAACAATGGTTGGCGACGTTTACGTATTTGATGGAGAGGACATGGTTGCTCTGGTTGGGGGTGTAAAGTTCCAAGCCATTCCACGAACTCTTCTTAACAAGCTTCTACCTCCCACCAATGGAGCTGCCGCTTATCCAAAGGCGCAGGATCTCTCTCCCATGAACGGCATTGCTAGCCATCCAAAGGCTGGGCACCCTAAAATCGAAAAGGAGTCGGCTCCAGTCTTGATCGAGACGACATATAAACCCACCACATCAATATCTCATCCTCAAAATGGTAATGGCTCTGTTATTCCTGAGTTCATGAGCATCATTGCTGGAGAGTTGGGATTGGAACCGTCGGAACTCCATGACGGAGCCGCCTTTACTGATGTCGGATTGGACTCACTTATGTCGCTTACAATTACTGGGCGGATGCGTGAGGAGCTTGAAATAGATGTTCCTACGTCCTTATTCGTGGACAACGCTACCATTGGTGAGGCGAAATCTGCAATTCTCGCTCTTGACAGTGATAATTCGAACGGAAGTGCGTCAACTGGCAGTGCGGCAACTACGGATGCGATGAGTGGCGGTACGATGACTCGAAACACCTCAATTGGAAGTGCCATGGCAAAATACTCTACTGAAAGCACTACAGAGAAACTTCTAAGCACCATCTCTGAAGAGTTGGGCATCGAGCAGTCAGAACTTCTTGAAATGGGCAATTTTGCTGATATGGGTGTTGACTCACTTATGTCACTTACTATTACTGGGAGAATTCGTGAGGAACTCGAATTGGACATTCCCACGTCCTTTTTCGCCGATTACCCTAGTATTAGTGAGGCGAAAATGGCGATCTCGGCTCTGGTAGGCACGAACTCAAGTGGAGGTGCTACGCCATACAGCTACACCGAGAACACCACTCCAGGTGAGACTGACACGACACCAAGCACGCCGAATCCGGATGGTGAGAGCCTGACGAGTTTGATGGTAGAAATCCGAGCGAACGAGGAGGCACTTCGCCCGGCTACATCAGTATTGCTGTCAGGCAGCCCCAAAACCGCCTCAATGAATTTATTCCTCTTCCCTGACGGCTCAGGGTCAGCAACCTCATATGCCTTGCTTCCCAGCATTTCACCGGATGTTTGCGTTTATGGTCTTAACTGTCCTTTCATGAAGACTCCCGCGGACTATACGAACGGCATTGATGGCGTCTCGGCACAATATCTTGCTGAGATCAAGAGACGACAGCCCCACGGTCCATATTATCTTGGAGGATGGTCCGCAGGCGGCGTGATTGCGTATCAAGTCGCATATAAGTTGCTGGAGATGGGAGAAAAGACTGAGCGTCTCTTCTTGATTGATTCGCCATGTCCTATCAACTTGGAACCGCTACCATCTTCGTTGCTTCACTTCGTCGATTCCATGGGATTACTTGGCACTCAAAGTTCACCACCTGACTGGTTGATTCCACATTTTGAGGCCTCGATTGTCAATCTTGCGGCCTATACGCCGTACCCGATGGATTCACTTGAAGCACCCAAAACTCTGATCATTTGGGCCCGCGATGGACTGTGTAAAGACCCTAAAGACCAGAAATTCCCAAGATCCGCCGGGGAGGCAAAGAGCGTGAAGTTCTTGCTTGATAATAGACTTGATCTCGGATCCAACGGATGGAACAAGCTCTTAGGGGAGGAGAACATCATCACAATGACTGTTGAGGGCAATCATTTTACAATGATAAGAGAACCAGATGTAAGTGTCTATCACCATAACTTTAGGGCTCGCACATTCTGATACTTTTGACGCAGGTGCAACAGGTAGCGGCTTTGTTACGGCGTGGTCTTGGAGTGCACTAGTGTTGTGGAGGTAGTCCTGGTTTGGATCAGCTTGAACGAGCAGTAAATAGAGCTTTATCTATCAATCTACATTTTAACGCGTGGGCTACGACCTTCTACAAAGCTTTAGACGCTCCAACTCGGCCTTGCTCCCCCTGCTCTCCCTGCTCTTCCTGCTCTGCGCAAGTTCTCCCCGCTGCTTCAGCACCTTCTGCTCGACCACAGTAGCTGAGAGAGCATTGTAACCACTCTGCTGAGCTTGGATTATGCTAGATCATGATTGTGAAATAAATCCGTTCCGAGTGCTGCTGAATTGATGTGTCCAGTAATTTCTTGTGACAAGGCCGCTGCGACAGGGAGAAAGGTTAGGAGCTGCTAGATTGTTAGGCATAGCGTGATCAAATGACATATGCAGAATTCTGTAGACCTTCTACTGAAGATGGATGGTAATAAACTCAGTACAGCTTTAGTGTCACGGCGCAGGCGAGGTTACTGTAGTAGAGAATCTCGTTGCCTAAGAGTTGCCACTACGAAGGATGGAGGAAGAAATAAAGGTAGCATCAATCCAGCACTAAGTCTTATTTGTAGGATGTCTAATATTAAAGTAATAAAGCCTAAAACATAATAATGGACCAGCTATATCGCATTCAAGCCTTGCGTTCGTAATATTGTGTAAAGTCATGACAAGTAGCATAGACGCTCTACGAAGAGTTAATATGGCAAGATAAAACCAGGGAAATGGGAATAGGTACCTTTTCCATTTTCTCCTTAACCTTTGGGTCATTCTTCGCAGCAGCGCACATGGAAATAAAAGGGTCCTTCTCTATCGCGGCGTCCGTATCCAAAGACGAGATTCGAAGGAAGTTCCCAGTCGAAATAGGATCAATCACAGTGTGAAAGATAGACCTTCGCACTTTATCGTACTTATCCAAGATACTGTCATCCGCCTGGCCAGTCGCAATGCCTTCCAAACATTCGACTAATCCCGTTACATCTGCAAATCCTCCTGTCAGGCCCAGGCCGCCCCAGGGGTTACAGAGATGCGCAGCGTCTCCTGCTAGACAGATACGACCAACCCGGAATCGCTCGGCGCATCTCTGATGCAGCTTGTATGGACTTATGTTGGTTATAGTGTAATCTCCAGGCTTGGGACGACCGGGGAGTATTCGCTCATAATGGGCCGGTTGGTTATCGAGGACTTCTTGGAAAGTCAGATTCTTGTCTTCTTGGTACGCGACTCGCCATAATCCGTTTTTTGTGAGGCGGGCGACAAGGTGGCCCTCTTGTGGGTGTACGATGGCATTCACATCATCGTAGCCAAATTTGTCAAATGGGTAGTAAACCTAACAACGTTCAGCTGGGAATCAAATTCCTCGTTTTCTACTCACATCCGTTGCCACAAATTGGACATCCCATGTCTTCCCTGGGAAATTTTTTTCTCCAAATAGTGATTTTCTCACTTGACTAGTCGCTCCATCACAGCCACATAGAAAGTCTCCACTAATTCTTTCCTCAGTTCCATCCTGCTCCTTGATAATAGCCCATGCCGAATTCTCATCCTGCCCAACATCTACTACCTGATGGCTCCATTTCAGAAAGATCTTGCTGTTCCTTTCCGCATGATAGAGCAATATCTCACACAACATCCCTATAGGTAGGACAATCGTAGCCTCGGGACTCTTTGACACTGCAACGTCTTCAACTGTCACGATAGGGGTACCGTCAAATTTTCGATATGTCCAATCCTTCGGCAAGAAACCAGCGCGTCGAACATCTTCCAAGACACCAGCACGCTTGAAGATTTGAATTCCAGGGGCCGTCAGGTGCACAGCCCGCGGCCGAGAATCTATAGTATTTTCTCTATCTATCAATGTCACTTCTATTCCTGCTTGGGCGAGCGCCAAGCTCAAAGAAAGGCCACAAGGACCGGCTCCTACGACGATCACCTAGAGGAGAGTCTTAGAAATCTGTTATACAAGCCGGAATGAGAATAGCTTACATGCATGGTTATGATTCTGTATCAATGAACAGATTCGATATAGGATAAAAACGGATTGCAATAAGCGATGATCTCGACCTTGCAGCGACACTCAGTGCCAATGCAGTTATTCGTCTTGGAGGTCTAGAACCGCATGGTAAGCAGCTACCTTGTTCCTTTGTTCGGATCATAGACTCTTGTAATCAGTGCGTAGGCAGTTGCCGGTGCCTTCGAGTATTCCGAAGCTTGTTACTAACGAGATAAAAATATACATATATTGCATGCTGAGTTGAGTAGTCTGAATATGCGCACGTCTGACCCGAGGGGCAACTCCAGCTAGAGCCACTAAAATACTCAAATACTCAAAATCGTGCTCTTTGTACATAGGCAGATAGGTATCGCAACGCTGAAACCCTTTCAAAAGCACCAGATCCGAATAGCCGAAATAGATCAATCGTTTTTCTTAGGATCTGCTATGCCGCTGCCGTATTCACACGCTCTCCGAGTCTGCAGGATTAACCGGAAAACCGACGACATTGGAATAGAATGTCGCGAGACTTGGCCTTCTGTGAGCCTGCCCTTCGCGCGTAGGTATTGCAAGGCTGAAACCCATTCGAAAGCGAAAGATCCGAATAGCCGGAGTAGACCAATTGCTTCTGTTCAGATTTGCTGTGCCGCTGCCGTTCTTGCACGCTCTCCGAGTCTGCACAAGTATTCGGAAAAAGCTGAGCGAGTCGCGTAGCGTAGAAACCGTCTCCTATTTTCCGGCCGCTCAGCTATTGGCATAGCGTTTCCAAGTTTCTTGAGTAGATGCTAGAGTATAGAAGTACACGAATCCGTCAGTCCCTTTCGGGCAATCTTTGTCAAATTCTACCACGACGAGTATTGCGGCAATCATCACGTCGCAGTACTGACAGCTCTTACTACTATCGCTCCACGACTTGCGGCTCTTTTGACATAGCAATGATGGATCACTCGTGACACGAAGCATTGTCGCCAGCTTAGAGAACTCGGACGGGCGAGTTCAGAGACTTTGATTTCGAACTTCAAGCTCAGCGACCGATTGTGCTGGCTGACCTCAATCTGATTCTCGTATATTCTGCTGGAAGACTTCACAAAGCTTCTTCATCTTTGCCTTGATTCTCTCATCATGCTGTCTCCAAAACAGTAAACGGGATGCGAGCGAGATCGGGATCCGCGGTCACATGACGTTGCTTATGAAATCAAAATCAGCTCAGCTGGTGAAATGCCGCTCCTCCCATTCCACCTCGCAATCCTCCCCTCTCCTCCCAATAATCCGCCCGTACTGTTCCTTAGATCTTAGAGAAAGCTTCAAAATTCCTATAATACAAAACCGCTCGAGTCCACCAGGATGCCGCAGCCCGTACTCTCAGGTTCACGGAAGGAGAAGCAATCCATGTCGCCTATCACCAGAGTCAGTGCTTGCCCTGTAACTCCAGATAAATCGATGATTTACCAACACAGATTAGGCGTGTGATATGTGTCGGCAGAAGAAGATTCGCTGCGATGTAGTCTCGGAATCCTGTGCGCAATGCATCCAATACAAGACCCCGTGCCGTTTCACCCCCATCAGCATGAAGCGGGCGCCGAGGCGATCGGGCAGGTGAGTTCGGCTTCGAGTGGGAACAGGAACGACAAAGCTTGAGCGTTTGACTGAGGATTTACTGATTCAAATTAGGGACAAGCGTGTTGAGGAGCTAGAGAAAAGGCTGAAGTCGATGGAAGACCTAATGAAACGTCCTGTGTCAAATCAACAATCTGGGTTAAATGGTGCCGAGTTTGGGAATGACTCTAGAAGACCGGAAGCGCCACATTTTTCTAATCAATCAGAAGCTGGAACTTCTGATTCAAGCTCCAACTTGGATCTGGCTTCTACAATAGCCGGCGAAAATTCCCAAGCTTCAGACTTCGGATTACCCTCGCCAGAAGGTAAGTGCGAGTCTGCCATGTATTTTCCTGATCTGATAGTTTTCAGCGTCCTTCTCTGCAGTCGCTAGCACCCAAAGAGAGATCTTGCCTCGACCTCCCAACTTCGATAACAACGTATCCAATTGCCGAGCCATTAAAGCCCTTCCGCCGAAAGATAGGGTGCTAAGTCTGGTGGAGAAGTCATTTCAAGGCTTTCATCCTGCATACCCGCTTTTTGACAAAGCTCGTTTCATGTCCGTCTTTGATTCTCTAGACACGAGCGTCAATGATCCAGGCCGGTGGGCATGCTTGAATGTTGTATTGGCTCTTACACCTCAATTTCAGCACGGGATGGCTCAAGACATGGAAGAAGACTGTGAAACCTGGGGTTACTTTCAAACCGCTTTTGCGGTTGTCGGTCAGCTTATGACAATGCATGTCACACTCTGGTCTGTGCAGGCGCTGCTCGGAATGGCACTTGTGATACAGGGCACGCCAAACCAAGGTCCGGTTTCTTTGCTGATTTCGGCAGCAATGAAACTGGCACATAGAATGGGCCTGCATAAACGATGCCAAAATCCAAATATTAGCGCTGCCGAAATCGAGGAACGGAAACGGGTCTTTTGGATTGCATATTCTCTTGACAAAGATCTCAGCTTACGGATGGGACAGCCCTCGGCCCAAGATGACGATGATATGGATGTGGAGCTTCCGTCTGAAATCGATAGCAGTCTAATCTACCCCGGCGAGTCGATTAGGATGAATTTCTTCAACTTCCGAGCCAGATTGGCAATGATCCAGGGGCAGATATACAAACGCCTCTACTCCGTGAAAGCCACCAAACAGGCCGTCTCTGAGCGAGTTGTAGCGGCAACAGAGCTCGAAGCCATGCTTCAATCATGGAGAGCAAATGTTCCTATCGAATTCATGCAAGATTATTATGAACCATTCCTTCAAGTGCCAACTTCGGGCACCATTCGGCACCCCATTATCCTACAACTAGTGTATTTCAACTCCCTCGCCATCGTCTACAACTCTCTGCCTGCACTGCCAAGGTATCGTGAGCTCCAGGGAACAGGGGATCCAATGGAGTTTCAGCTTCTGTCAGCCCCGCTGATCTACGCAACTGAGGCCAGGAAGGCGATAAAATTACTCCAAGTCACTCCTCGGAGAAGGTACGCCTGTATCTGGTAAGGCAAACCCATGACCCTACTTCCCTGGCACAGAATAGTAACAATATCAGGGCTGTTCTCTACATCTTCGTAACGGCTGCGACGACCCTGCTTAGAAACATTGTTTGCGATCCGTCGAACCCTATGGCACTATCAGACCTCAAGCTCATCGAGCCATTGCTCACGCTGCTAGGCGTGCTAGCCAAGAGCTCCAAGGGAGGCAAGAGCGAACGGATCAGCGGAATGCACCGATCCTGCATGGAACTGTTCGAGAGGGCGAACATGGCTGTCGAGAGCACCAATCTTGCAAACATGGACTGGGATCAGTGTATCATGGGTGGACCGTCGCAAGGACGAGAGAGCATAGAGGATTTTCTTTGCAGGATGGAAAACATCAGCTCGGGATACGATGTGGAGCTCGACTCGATTTCGCCAGGCGTGTCGCGAGACTTTGCCTTTGCGGTCGAACAGCAGTTTCAGGAGTCTACGTCTATATAGAAATGTATAACATGCACCACCGACCCAAGTTCGTCTAGTCATGAGTCATTTCCCTTTGATTTGCTGCGCCGTGCGCGTGAGCTCCAACACGTCCGCGAGCGGCACTTCGCTATCCAGTAGGTTCAGCCGACCGAAGATCCCACAACCCATGCTCAGGTACGAGATGCTCTTCTTGGCGCCGCTGCTGGTCGCCACGTCCAGGAATGTCATGCAGATGGACACGGAGATCAGGTCGAGGAACTTGCTGTGGGTTGGTTACGTTCTCTCAGTCTCTCTTTGACCCAATTCATTGATCGGACGGCATCGACTTACCTGTCGAGGATATCCAGACACAGGATCTGGTTCGCAATGGCCAACACCACTTGGGCAGAGTTGACGCACAGCTCCATGCTTTTCCGCCGGCAGTCCTCCGAGACCCTGCCGCCCGACTGGCTGCCTGTCCAGGGGAAGTAGATCATGAAGATGGCCTCGTGGTACTGGCGGAATATGGACAGCGCAATGTGGCGCGTTTGATGGTCGTCCAGGATCCGGTGCATGTCGTGCTTGTGAATCTCCTGCAAGGGAGCCGGGAGGTGGCTCCTCCAGCCCTCCAAGAGCTCGTACGCCGTCTCCAGCTTATGCTCTCGCTCTCCGAGTGATTGCCGGAGAGCCTGCTGGTTGTAGAGCATCTTGGCCGCAGAGCTGATGACAATGGCATACAGACACTGGAGTGAAAACCAATCCGTCTCCTCGCAGGCCCGGGGTGGGGCGTGGTCAATCCAGTCGTGATCGAGTGCCTGTTCGTTAACGTTAGAAGACTCTTCTCAACAGGCATCGTGAAGAGGCTCCTACTGGTGAGATTCCACGCCGCAGAGAATGAGGAACCTCGATGGAGTACAGATACCACAGGCTTCTCCTCGCAAGATCTCGATCCTTGCTGCTTGTGTTCTCTCCGTGCATAAAATCACGGTTTTCGAGTTTCAGCGCCCTCGCACAGCTGACAGCACCTGTTAAAAGTTCAGAGTGGATGGTCTCGTCAATCTGCTCCGAGACCGTCGTCTAGGATGTTGAATTAGCTATACTGTGAGCTATCAGATGAGTTGAACCGACCATTGCTAAAATTGTCTGGGCAGTTAGCATTGAGCAATCGGCAATGCTTGGGGGTTCGACTTACCCGCAGTTTTAAAAGCGTGTTGGGCGAGCGTAAAACACTGCCACGAGATCTCAATGCTATTCTCGAATAGTAATCGGCCTTTTTTCTCTCCTCCGAACTTATGAAGCGCTGCGTGATAGCCAGGTAGGCTTGATATCCAAAGGCCATGACTGAATCGATCAGCGATATTGACATCGAGCTCCCTTGAGACCGGCCTTCGGCTTCTTTGATAAGGTTGTCGAAATACGACATTGTCAAGAAATTCGAAATGCTATAGTTGTTCGCAGTTACTCCAGCAGAATTGGGGAAGATCTAAATTACCCTACTGGTCGTTGAAAGCATGCTACTCATGGTTAACAAAGGTTGGCTAACTTGATGGTTATGGTATCGTGATTAAGAGACGTACCGGCTCTGCAGCTTTCCATCAGGGCTGCGTCATCCCTGTACCAGCTGGCATAGCCATTGTGGCACTGCTCATCGCCGAGATCTACCAACGACAGCTGGGCCTGTATTAGAGACATTCTTTTAAAAATCCGATCTATCTCGTCTTGTTTGGTGCTGCTTATGTTATCGAGCCCTCGATCCTGTGCCGAGAATATGGCTTCGAGAGAATAGTTGATGCTGGGTACGGGATCTTAATATAGAGCTGATCAACTTTTGTCTTTTCCAGCTCGAGAACAAGTTTCTTACCCAGAAAGCTTCTCGTCGGGCACTTCTAGCTTGTGTTAATATGTGTAAAACCATCGTGTTGAGCCAAGAATGCAGCATCAGGGCTCACCTTCTCACTGAGACTTAAATACTCAATCAACTCTCCCGAGCACCCCGCAGAATCGAAGCCTTGAGTTGGTCGATTGTAGAATTGAGACATGTCTAGCTCAGTCAATGAGGTCGAACTTGCACCTGTGGATGCACTGGTATGCTCAGCTGTGAACGGGATGTCGAAATTGAATTGCCAGTCAGTGTCCGTGGTGAAAAGCGGCCAAGAGAATGCATTGGAATCGGCTACGTTGCTTATGTCCGTTGATGGTGGTGGTGGTGGTGGTGGTGGTGGTAAGTTGTGGGTACCATCCCGGTCTGTCTCTACACTCCAGGTAGCATCTTCAGGCAAGGTCCGTACAATATTCTGATTGTCCGAGAGGGAAGCTCTCCCTTGCAAAATGTTACGAGACCCATTTGTTCGAGAGTTAGCTGCCCCAGTTGACGAGAGGGTTAATCCTGGCGACAACTGTGCACCATTTGGCGCCTCGACCAGGACGTCGGCTGCATTATTGCCCGTATCGTCAAGCCGCGATCGACTTTCTGGAGATTTATCCGACGACACCGATCCTACGGATTTTTTGGAGGGCTGTCGCTTCTTGGAGAGCATGTATTGGCATTCTTGGTTATGCCTCTGGTCAATCCCATTAGCGAGGGGGGCAGCTCGCCAAGCGAGGTCACACACGCACTCGGCAGTTCACACACCGCGCAGCACCATCGCCTTTATGATTCTAACCGTCAATTGATTGGCTTGTTGCCGCGCGGCAAGATTACTCACAGCGAATCTTCTTCAACTTGCACATTCCGCATGCCCCACGCCTGCGTGGCTTCCATCTTTTATTGGTGATGGACGGTGGAGAGCCGGAGACTGTGGGTGTCGTGGAGGCTGTTTGTATCGGCGTAGATGCTGGCACGCTCCCATCATCCATCCCCCTGAGAAATGATGTCGAGGAGGATTCTTCGAACAAGTAATGTACTAGAAGTACTGGAGCAACTGAACGTCGCAATTATAGAGCGTAGTATTGGAGCGTAGTGTTGATGTTGCAGCGTCTTATCATTTAAATAAGCCCATGCGCAGGTCACTATATACCCGGGCTTTTATATGTTAGTACAGTAAGGTAGGTAGGTCGGTAGGATCTCTCACATTCAAGGGAGTTGATTTAGCTTCAATACCAACAATCAATATTCTACCCCACGTACCGAGGTACATTTCTATCCCATCTGCATCCTGGTGAAGATTTTGGGATGACCCGGCTGGGCTTATTCCGCACTGATAGAGTACCTGGCAAATTGCGGTGTACCAGTCACCTACTACCTGCAAGCCACTATGAAGTCCGGGTCTTACCGTACGGAGCAGACTCCTTAATGCGCTGAGCTAGACGCTCTACGTTGTTGCCAAGCTGACACGTCTCCATCTTTCCAGTCATTTTAGTGCTATCGAACTTTTGATAGCCCCATATGATTCTGTATATAGGAGGTACCTAACTTCTGAACATGAGTGGGGGTCTGCATCCAACGAACCCCCGCTACTTCAGCCTTTTCACCCCCAGCCTTATTCCCGGTTCTGCAACGTCTGTGCCACGAAGTACTACTGCAGTAGTATGCACTCGTGTCAGCCGAGAACTATTTCAATCACCAATCACATCGTACAGATGACAGATGGCGCAACACTAGACGGGATCTAGATTGAATCAGGTATAACGTGAAGATAAGATCAATCAGACCATCCTTTCTCCCCGCGCACATCACTGGAGGTGGGGCAACCGAAGCAGAGGTGGTATGTCTGCACTGTGTGACTGTCTGGTCTGCACACGAGTATGCCTCGTACAGTCGTTACCGCTGCTGCCTTTGACGGATGTATACGTCTGCTTACTGCTGACGCACCCAAGCCGGGGAGCGTTTCACCGATGCTGCGGTCGTCAGATCAGACTGCAGACTGCAGACTGCAGATTGTCTCATGGCCGGGTCTTTTATCCGCTAGTCTACCTGTCAAGGCTCCAACTCCTGGGCGTTGCAGTTTCTGCCGTGTAGATCGCCGGTGGCGTTCCTGGGGGGCCTTACCTTACCATAGCATCCTCCACGTGTCTTTCCAATATTTGTCATGGGAAGATGTCGAGTTGTCTAACCCTGCTTGCTCATTTTAGTAGGTCTTTTCTCCTGTCTACAGATACTCGACGTTCCCCGATGCGGAATCCTTTCTTCGTAATCCCGCGTCACAACCAGTCAAATCGTTGCTGAATCAATGTTAAGTAGTTCCGCCGGGCGCCGCTTGAAGATAGATACTCATTAAAGTAAGGTAAGGTCCGACCCTCGGGGAATTAAAAGATGAAAGCCAACGGTTGGTGGCTGCGCGGGAGAGGACCCGAATTAGGGTTCGGAAACATAAGGTAAGGTATGATACAGAATAGTCACTAACCGGATTAAGCCGAACAAGCGAATTTCTTCCTTCTGTTTCATAGCCTTCTGATATGCAAATGCATGTCTTTGAATGAAACTGAGCTCGGTGTGTGTTCTTAGCAGAGCGATGCTTGCAACGATGACACTTCTGTCGAGGCATCTTCTTGGGTTCAGAATGAATAAATCTGTAATTATTCTCTACCAGAAGATTTGTTGCATTGTGAAGTCAGTATATATAGGGAGGTACTTGATATCAGGCTTATCTTGGAGCGAATGAAGGTAGCTTTCTACTACGGTACGGAGTACTTGGGGTTTGAATTGTTAGTACACCACTTTCTCGGCAGAAGATTCTAGAAAACAATTAGAGTAACTATAAGACGTAGTCATCTAGCTACAGACAGTAGGTAAGAGGATCTATTAGTTCCAACGATTATTACCCCGGATAGATTTGCAGAGGTTTTATCCACACTACTAAAGGTGGTGCCATGTGGTCACACAGTCTTTCGATACCACCAATCCTTAGCCAGAGCAATCAATCTCTCACACTCCTTCATTGACATAGTGAACCCATGCCGGGCTAAAGACTGAGGCAAATGAGCGGCGGTGAAGTCGATTATCGTAAATTGACAATCTCGGCACTGCGAGATATAGGGTTGAAGAGAGTGCGGGACGCATTCGGGAACGCCGCGAGCTGATAAGATCGTCTGGTAGCGAGCGAGACTTGCAGTATCGATAAGGTCAGACCAAGAAGAGCAGGATCAGATAAGTCATTTCTTCAGTTAGTTTGACAGCGGGAACGAGCGTGCCGAGGCCCGAAGACCAGCCACGTACGGAATACGGAATACCAGACGAAAGGATTCCAACTTTTGTGGACGGAAGGAGCTGAAACCTTGATATATGCGGATCAAAAATACGGACTACACCGGATTTGCAACGCTGATTAGATATCGCGGAGCGCTCGTAACTTCCGCTCCGTGTGCAGGGCCATTATTAGCTTCCCCCCTGCGTATTCTCGTTTTGCGCCAAAGGAATATGCTATGTACCTCTACGGAATACTTCCGTACTGTCTCGCTCTCTCAAACACGCCATGACTCAAACATGCCACGAGTCAACCACTTGAAGCCGCTAATGCGATTCAGAGCTTATCGACGTCCAGGAATACGCGAGATAACAGCGAATGAAAATGGATTGAACAGTGGATACTGCGTGCAACGGTAAAGCCGTGGGGATTCGCAGCGACTTTTGGCGGCAAGTAAGTCGGGCATCGGGAAAGGTCAATAGAAGCTAGCTGGGAAAGCTACATGGAGGAGTTGCGGCTGCATAGGGATTCTTCTCGCTGGACTTGCGGTCTGCTCGGGGTGGTCGTATGCGTGACGTACTTCCACCCCTTAAGTCGATTGAGGGATTATGTACTTTCAGTTCTAATACAAGATTGCACAGTATGCAAAGTAATTCCTCATATAAGTGGACTCACCGCTGAAGAGCTTTTCAGGGCATGAGTCCCTACGCGCGTAGTATAAAGAAAACAGGGAGCAGTACCGTTACCCCTGTGTGTTTGGCAATCTCGCTTAGCCCTATAAGGCGCGGGAATCAGAGTTTTCACCTCCTTCCTCCCTTCGTAGCTCCTACTTTCTAGAGCAGTTCAACCAATGCACATACTCCTTCTGACCCTCATATACCAACAGAGTGAGGTGGATGGTTGAGGTGGCTCGAATTATGCAGACAGATACTGCTTAGTTTAAACGTATCATACGTTCTACATTGGTCTCGCGGTGGTGAATAGCTCATATTTCTTATCTTCTACCAAGGAATTCACTAGGCTTTCTCATCGAGAGAACGACTCAGAGTGAGCTCGAGAACCTCGAACCCACGCGACGTGAAGCTTCTCTCACTCGCGGTCCAGACTGCGAAAGTCAAGCAGCGGAAAAGTCCTTGTATCCCGTACCCGAGACGAATGTCTGCTGCCAAGGTCCCTGTGTCTTTCCCTCAGCCAGCTCTAGATACAGCTTCGCGTGCGCATCCCCGTCGATTGCGCTATAGACAGCCGCACCATCCGCCTTGCGCTGGTCGCCATAGTAGAACCTACAATGGTCAGTCGCTTGCTGACAAAGGAGCAAAAATTTGCATACTTGTATCCGCGGTCCTTGTACGCAGCAGCAGCAGACTGGATGATATGGGCCGTCGCTGCTTTGCCGACGCCCAGATCGAGAAGCGGGGGGATGATGGTGGTGTTCAGGATATTTCCCGTGTAGATGAATGTTTTCGCTGCTGAGGCGGGGAGCTGGGCGAAACCGGTGACGGCTTGTTGCGCAGCGACAAAGGCGCTGACCGTGTTGATGTTGCAATCTTTGTTGAAATCGGCGAGTTGGAGCGAGAGAGGGTCATTGGGAGGGTTGGGGGTCACTGCACTGCCTTCACAGACTCAACGAGAGAAACCAACGCGGTTCAGGGGTAGCGATACACACCATTGTAAACGACAACACTTGGGATACCCAGCGATGCCTTGACTTGGGAGAATGCATCGACAACAGTGCCGGGATTCGCGAAGTCACTCTGGATGTGGATCTCGTTGGCAGTGTTGTTGGCCTCGGACGCTTTTCTCGAGGCCAGAGCAACCTTGTAGCCTTTCGCCGCAAAAGCTTTAGCTACACTCGTGCCGATCCTGGGCCCGGCGCCGAGAATGAGGATGATGGGGGATGTGGTAGACATGGTGCTAGCTGTGGGAGGAGAAGATGAAGCAGCCTGGCAGCGAAGCTTGAACTTCTGTGGTCTGCCAGATATTTTCTCCGAGGGCTTGAGTTCGTGGGGGGGGTCATCTCACAACGACTCAAAAGCCAGGGTAACAATGGATTTGAAATCACGTCGACCAACAGTGGGATTAGAAATCAACACGCCGCTTCAGTGATTTGATACCTTATCCATTGTTCGGAGCGGAGGCTATGATAAGCCCCACAGTTCGCGGGTAGGGCTCGGGTGGACTTGCTTCCTGTTCTGGGTCGGACCCCTCGGACACTCCTTGACCCCGCCACCACCCCACCACCCCACCACCCCACCACTCCACCCCCTGCCCAAGGCTCCACATCACAGGCTCTCAGTCAGCATCGGAGGTTACATAACATCCGGTGCATACACCGTACTGAAGGTACGAAGGAGTTCGTTTGGTATGAGGAGCGCCGGATTCTGTAAGGGATTACTCACCCCTCATATCGAACGAACTCCTTCATAATCAAATACCTCCTTGCAGCTCCAACACCACCTGGTTTCTAAATGGGAATATTGGACAAGTTTCTACCCAAGCAATTTCGCTCCTCCCGAAAAACAAAACCTCAGTCTTCAACCTCGTCGCCAATGGCTGCAATCAAGAACGTCGCGATTGTCGGGGTAGGTGGCCGTCCCGGATAGAGTCTCTGCGGTGAAGAATGACGACGCTGATCCATCTCCACAGGCCTCTGGATCTCTTGGAGGTCCAGTGCTCAATGCACTCGTCAAGTCTGGAAAATTCAACGTCACCGCCGTCAAGCGCCAATCCTCCTCCGCAAGCTTTCCAGATTCAGTTACGGTCCGGACAGCAGATCTCTCATCGGTAGACTCTGTCACTGCTGCCTTCGAAGGCCAGGATGCCGTAGTCTCGACCGTTGGAACAGCAGGCCTGCCTGGGCAGGGCGTCCTCGTCGAAGCCGCTGTAGCTGCAAACGTGAAGCGCTTTCTCCCGTCCGACTTTGGCAGTGACATTGCCAACCCCAAGACTGGCGTTCTGCCCGTGTTCAAATTCAAGACTGCGACGCACAAGGCACTCCGCGAGGCCGCTGCCGCCAAGCCCGATTTCACGTATACCCTGGTTTGCAACAATGCCTTTCTGGACTTTGGTCTCCAGAAGAACCTCCTGCTCAACTGGAAGGAGCGCAAGCCCAAGTTCTTCGACGGCGGCAAGAACGTGTTCAGCGCCACCACGATGGATTCGGTCGGACAGGCTGTCGTCGGTGTCCTGAGTCACCCGGAGGAGACCAAGAACCGATTCGTCTACGTCAAGGACATCGACATCTCGCAGAACCAGCTCTTGGAGATCGCCAAGAAGGTCGACCCCGGAAAGACATGGGAGGAGCCTATTCTTGTCGACACAGCGGAACTTGAAAAATCTTCTTTCGCGAGCCTGGCCAAGGGTGAAATTACTCCGCCAGTGATGATGGGCTTCCTCTTCCGAGTCATGTTTGGGCCGCCCGAGTACGGTGGTCGGTTCACTAAGACCGACAACGAGCTCCTGGGAGTAAAGGGCAAGACGGAGGCGGACGTTGAGGCCTTGATGAAATCATTGATTCATGGTTCAAAGTGAAAGCAGGGAGGTATAGACTACTGCGAATTCTTTGGAGCGCTCGAGCCTTGAACATCAATGCGAACGAAGGCAGACGGGCTCTCATCGGACTTCAGATCTCAAGCTCACCAATGATCTCATGCTCACTGCCATCGTTCCATGTCAATACAGTCACTGTGAATTGTATTATCGTTCAATATGTATGCAGCCTACTTGCCCCACCGTGGCCCGCACCGTGCAGTCCCAACCTCCAAGAATCCAATTCTACTTGTATTCAAGAATCTATCGAACTCGATGTTGACTGAAGAGCATTAACCGTCCAAGTACAGCTACTCGTTGCAACCAACGAGCTTTCCCTCCATAGAATTTCTCCCGTATCTCCTCTTCGCCCAATCCCCTCGTTGTCGACCGCAACAGCTCAGCTCGCGGTTGTTGTTTTTTGTTAATTCGATCTGCTCTCCGGTAGGCACTATACGATTCGCCAGATAGAGGTAGTCAGCATTCCGTAGTCAATATTGCGAACGACGAGCGCCCCGCCTATCTTGATAGTTGTTCTTGGTATTTAAGAAGGCGAGTTGCCAATGGTCCTTCCAGTGTCGTCCGGGGGTTCAGGTGGTGAGAGGTGTGCCAGCCGTCGTCGAAGGAGAAGCGCTTGCTCTGGGGCTTGTTAGCGAATGCCTGTGTTATAGTTAGTGTTGTCTAAACCCGGGAAGGTTGTCAGGTCAGCTATGCAGAACAGGAAGCGAGCGTTAGTGAAAGTTCAAAGGCATTCTTTGACCGGCGGAAGAAGTGGTGGTTTCCGAGAAGACTTAGTGAGTGTGGTGTTCTAGACTCGATGAACGCGTGATGAGAAAGGGAGAAGAAGAAGAAGACTGACGAATGAAGTCGTTTCAGTTCGAAATAGATTCAAGCTTTTCCGTTCCTGACATGAATGTAGATTCTCAGAAATGATGCATGCGAAAATAGTGAGTTTCCGCTTTGAAAATTTAAAATAGCTTTGGAAAAAAGCAGTAAGAATGATTACTGTAATAAAAAAGAATGATCAAATAAATACATAAAGAGTTTATGCAGAGAAACAGAGTCAGATATGTTAAAGAGTATCAAATAGTGATTGCTTGTAGAACTGCTGTAAATAATGAGTGAAATTTAATATTTATATCGTTGAAGCTGGTATAATGGTTTGAGCCGACGAGCACTAAACGACGGCTAAGGCTTTTACAGGGTCGGTGATCAGGCAGGACCACCCCAGAATCGATTATAGGGTAAGATGTCAAAGCACGAGGGGGGCTTTCAAGACAGAAGAAGTGGTGGTAGTTTGGCCCATTCGTCTATTCCACGATCCAGATCCAGAGATGAGAGAGAATTAAGGAAGCGCGACAACGACAGGGACAACGACAGGGACTACCCGAAATCAAACCCTGGCGCAAGGTCTGACGATGATTCGAAGCCCAGAGATCGAAGGAGATCTCGTTCGCGCAGCCCCTACAACCACGAACGCTGCAAAAGGCGCAGACTGACCGCAGACAACCGGTCACCCACGCATAGACGGGAGGAATCTACGGACAGCAGGGGACGTCGCAGTCGCCGCCGCAGTACATCTACCTCGTCATTATCGGAGCACCGACACCGGGACTCTCGAAGAAAGCGAAAAAATTCAGATCGCCACCGGAGCATATCATTCTCTCCCTCTCCAAAGCGTGGACAGCGTGGCTCGAGAACAGCCAACGATGGCGCCAGTCACCGGAGAAGCCAATCCCTTTCTCCGCCTTCCAAGCCCCAACGCATAGACTCACGGGATGACTACAAACACCCTTCTCGTCACCGCAGCGCGTCTCCCATACCCCGCCGCCATCCCTCCCCACCAATCCGCTCCAAAGCCCCTCTCCCCTCCCAACACCAAGCCTACAACAAAGACCCCACCTCCACCACCACTGCCAAACCTCCCGAACCCGAGAAACAGAAACCCAACTACGCCCCCACCGGCAAACTCGCCGCCGAAACCAACACCGTCGCCGGCACCTCCATCGTTCTAAAATACAACGAACCCCCCGAAGCGCGCCTCCCCCCCGCCTCCGCCCCCTGGCGCCTCTACGTCTTCAAAGGCCCAGACCTGCTCGAAACCATTCCCCTCAGCACGCGCAGCTGCTGGCTCTTCGGGCGCGAGCGCGCCGTCGCGGATTTCCCGACCGAGCACCCGAGCTGCAGCAAGCAGCACGCGGTGCTGCAATTCCGGCATGTGGAGAAGAAGAACGAGTATGGGGATAAGGTGGGAGGGGTCAAGCCATATGTGATTGACTTGGATAGCGCCAATGGGACGAGGGTGAATGGGGAGGGAGTGGAGGGGAGGAGGTATGTGGAGGTGATGAGCGGGGATGTGGTGACGTTTGGGGAGAGTACGAGGGAATATGTTGTTATGTTGCCGCCGAAGGAGTAGGGATTGGATGGGCTGGCGGGTGCTTGTGGGGCGGATCCAGACGTCCAGCGGAGGTAGAAAATCAGGCGGAACAAGACCTGTGCCACTTAGCCGAGGAGGGACGATAGTGACTAAACAACTTGAAAGATTCACGAGCGATTGTATGGTTATTGACTCCCCTGTTTCGATGCTTATAAACTGGGATACAACCCCTGACTCCATGACCCCCAACGTTCCAGGCATGATCAAATCCGACCAACTCCTATACTCATGCATCGTTGCAACACAAAACGCCATGCTAAGTCGCACCAACAATCAAGCAATTATATCCTCATTACAACCTCCTACCTCGCCTGCCCTCACCGCGCCCCAATAACCAGCAGCGGTCCGACGTGCTTCGGGATATTAAACCCAAACAGACTCGCGACCCAGAGCGCCAGGTAGACAAAGGTTGGAGAAAGGAGGAGCTCGGTGTGGTGGAGGAAGGGGAGGGCTAGTCTCTACATTAGGAGATGATCTACGTGGACAAGATGGGTTGAGGGGATGTTACGTACCGTTGTAGCCTAGAAAGCATATGACAGTATAGTAGCCCAGCGCGACCATGTAGAGTGTATTGCCGAGGAAGAGGGATATCCAATAGTCGCGTGATATGAGCGGCCAGAGAATGAACTGGATAACGTAGAGAAGCACCCAGACGGGGAAGAAGGCCCGTATGGCGACCTAGTTCCAGGCACCCGTTAACGCTACACACACACCTCGCCTTGGAAAATGCCACAACCACACTCACATCGAAACAATACCCAAACTCCAGCACATCCCCCTCCCCATCCGCGGGCCTCCGAAACAACCCCGCCTGCCGCCTCCTCCCCGGCAACCCCTGGATCCCCGGCCCCAACAGCCTGCCCACCAGGAAAAACGCCGCCGTGGCCACCAGCAGCGACACGAGCAAGAAATGCACAAACACGAACAGCAGCGTCAGCCGCAGCGTGGAGGCGAAAGAGGGCGTGGAGGCAATACCCCAGGCGATGCCGGTGAGGAGCATGAAGAAGGAGAGCAGGTAGGTGAAGGAGGGGTCGGCGCGGTGGTAGGTGTTTTTTGTTTGTTTGTGGTAGTAGATTGAGCGGAAGACCTTTTTGGGGGCGAGGAGGAGGGAGGTCATTTCCCAGATGGCCATTTCGAAGTCCATTTGGGGGAATTTGAAGAGTCTAGCGGGGTTGTGCAGGTCTTTTGTCAGCTCTGGGCTTCTAGCATTTTCATCCTTTGCATGGGGCGCTTGGAGACGGCTGAAGCTCACCTTTTGAAGAACCGCGGCATTCGAAGACCATCCGATCTCCCACTAGGGTTGGTGGTCCCTCCGAAATTTGGGGGACCGCCATGCTGCCGTGGTATTGAAATATGAGGGTTCATGAGGTGGGACATCAAGTGGCAAGACTAGACGAGGGAGCGGAAAGGTTTCGCAGGATATCTTCGTAATGATAAATGCTGCTCAGCGTTCAACGAAGCTGATGTATTTGTTTCCCAATCTTGAATATGAACTCATCTGTTCTTCGATCCATGAGAGCTGCCATGCCTGCCAGCGGATTCGGCTACCGTATAAGCGCGGCTTTGGCGCTAGAATAGAGTACCAACGGCGGCGACATGTCCACTCAACACCAATCCAAATTTAGGTCAAGATCAAGGACTTCAGACTTGCGATCAGCCATGTAGCTGCCAAGATAATTTTGACTTTGCAATACTATGCAGGTGATGCTTGCACGATTACCAGCTTTTCGTGCGTTTGTAACCGTATGATTCGTATCTTCAACACTCTCTACTTGCCTCAGGACCTCAGACGTGTTTCCGTATCTAAGCCCCTTCGGCTTAGGGACCCTCTGGATGACTTCGCAGCCTACTTTCTAAGCACTACGGGGAACTGCCTACTGACAGTCTTCTAAACTAATACGGTTCTAGTACGGTTAAAGAGAATCATAGAACTCCGCTAAGGTACGGCCACAGTACCACGTAGGGGCCAACGTAAAATCAACGTAGCTTATTACAAAGGCCTTTATATCTATCTTTAATTCTTTATGCGCGCTCGATCGTATTCGATTTCTTTTGATTCATTAAAAAGATTCAGTTCAGGACTATCACTGAAGTCGCTAATAATCAGGTTTAAATCAGGATTGTGTGATTGCAAAGCTTGCATCTTTGTTGATGTTCGCGTATTATTGCACCACCTCGTACTCACACGCTACATACGCTGCAGCCTGGGGTGCCGCTAATCGCCTATCGCCGAGGCAACTCTTTATTTTGAGATGGGATTGTGATTGTCACGACCACACGAACAACATAACATTGACAGTGACCCTCGAGATTACAACCACCCTTAATAAAATACTAATCGTTATGTCTTCGCTACGCGATTCAGAAATTCAACGTCTTACGCAGCGTCTGCTAGCCGCGGAGCAACGCACCCAAAAAACGACGTTGAACGAATATCTACAAGCTTGCCATGAACATCTTCATAAGCCACTACGTGTCGAGACCAATAAGAGCTGGACATCCAAAGGTGTTCCGCGCCCTGGGAACAGATACTACCCGAAAGTCTTGAAAGAGTGGGGCAATCTCGCGGGAGAACAACAGAAGGTGTTTTCGAAAGCCTGTGATATCTTCCACCCAAAAGGGCAGTCAGCTTTGCGACTCTTCAGCCCAATCCTTAGCGTTGAGGACCAAGGTCGACTCCACTGCAACATCAGAATTGCCAACGAAGCAAGCCTCCGAACCTATGAAAAGTCCGCCATAGAGGTCCAAGTCGCCGACATCATCAGTCGTCTATCTGAGATCGTGCAAGACTCCGAAGAATTTGAGCTCGGACAAGGGATTATATTCGAAAACGACCCCAACTCCCTCAGCGAGATGGCAGAGGAGGTTCAGGAACGTCTACACGCCCAACGCCCACGAACCCCTCCACCGATCGTACCGCCATCCACTTCATGCGACAGTTCCGATCTTGGGCCGGGACTAACCCGTGCCGACCAGTACTGTATTTACAAAAATGTAGGTGGTGAACGTCAATTATTGTTCATTGTGGAATACAAACCGCCTCATAAACTCTCTATCGGCAATCTGTCAAGATTTCGGCCAATGGATGTGAAGAAGGAAGTCATGGATCGAATCGACATCCCACCCCCTGTTCCCACCGACAAAACCGAAGAAGACGCCGAGCAGTCGGGAGAAGAGAGAGCGCCCGGGCAGGCGGCAAATGCCAAGGCTATCGAGGACAGGCTGCAATACAACGCAGACAAGGTGTTTATGGCCGTGGTGACGCAGACATTCCACTACATGATCGAGAACGGGCTTGAATACAGCTATATTACGACCGGAGAGGCATTTGTTTTCCTTCACATCAACTGGAAAGACCCCACCACGCTGCTCTACCACGTAACGGTCCCGACTGACGAGGCCAACGACGATGGGTCTGACTTCCCATACTCGCAAACGGCCATCGGCCAGGTCCTCGGCCTGTGTTTAATGTCATTCAAATCAGAACAGAGGGATCATGCAAGGCGACAGGATGCGAAAAAACAATTGGAGAAACATCCTGTTACCAGTCTTGAAACCATTGTTCTGCAAACGCCCGCAAGTGAAAGAAAACTCGCAGCGGGGAAGAAGCGTGCACAGAAATCGCCACTGTACAAAGGGGGAAAAAAGGTTCCAGTTACCAGCGAGTACAGCCTGAGATCAAAAAAGTGCGAACCAGGGGATTTGCCCAAAAACTTCGATGACGAGCAGGATGATCCCGACGGACCAAACAGTCTCACTAGACCAAGTGCGAGCAGTTCGGGGAGGAGGCGGGGGAAGTCCGACGATCAACGGAAATCTGAGGGTCGAAACAGCAGCAATCAAGCAAGCAGCAGCCACGGCGCCCAACGGCAGTACTGTACGCAAAAATGCTTGTTGGGCATTGTGCGAGGATCTTCGCTAGACAAAAACTGCCCCAATGCGTCGCTGCATGGTAGACGTGGCCGGAAGCATGCGGTCGACCAATCAAAGTTCCTGGATCTCGTTCAGAAGCAGCTCACTGAGGATCTTGACCACAATTGCGATCCGTTAGGCCTGCAAGGAGCGAGAGGCGCTTTGTTCAAAGTGACTTTGGCGTCGCACGGGTATGTCTTCGTGGGTAAAGGAACGGTGCAAGCTTTCGTGCCCGACCTACGACATGAGGGGGATGTGTATCGGCGGCTGGAGAAGCTTCAAGGGGCGGTGGTACCGGTGTGCCTGGGGAATATTGACCTCACTGAGTGGTATTATCTCGATGTGGGGGTCCGGATATTGCATATGCTTTTGATGTCTTGGGGGGGCAACCTTGCTGGTGAAGACGAAAGCATGAAAGACTCATCAGAACTTAACAAAGAGATCAAACGAACAGTGACGGAGGTGCGACGGGCAGGAGTCGATCAGATGGATGTACGGCCGCCAAATCTACTATGGAATCGAGAAGCGCAGCGGGTGATGCTCATTGATTTTGAGCGGGCAGCAATGGCTCAGTGTGAACTTCAAGGTAACGGTATACATGAAGAAAGAGTGATGCAGGAAATATCACCAAATAAGAGGCGGAAGCGAACTGAGTCTCAACTCTCAGGAGCGAAAGATGAGGCGTAGAGTTTCTTCAGTGTAATATGTATTTATTCTAAGCGCATTAAACCCCGTCTATCTCATATTATTCAATGTGCTGATCACGCCCATCATCCTTCAGCTGTTGCCTTGAGTGCCTTTGACATTTTTATCATCGTTGTCGACTACGGTATTGTTTTGGCACGAGACGATCGGATCAAAAAGGCTGTCAGATGAAAGTCCAAAGAGATATTTCCTAAAGGTAAATTCACCTTCTTCCTGTTAAAGCAACGCTTGTTAATGAGAGGTTGGTACCGGGCAGTGCGCGACAGGGCAGAGTGCACGAGCTTTGGCCGAGGGCGAATTCCATTCTGCATCGGCCATCGACGCTTTGGTACCAGGATTAGTGCCCAAAGCAGCTGGATGGGGAGAGTATCATAACGGCGAATCACAAGTATACTTCTTTTTAGGGGACTTCCATAATATGGATTTTTCTGTAGCTCCAGAACCAGGCCACGTTATGTCTCGAATAGCAGAGCTTCATCAGAGAGGAACTTCTCCGAACGGAATGTTTGGATTTCCTGTTCCCACCGTGTGTGGCATAATGGAACGTACAGTAACCTGGGAAAAGAGCTGGGCGAAATCCTTCACCCATCAATTAAAGGATGTTATCAAGTATGACAAAGAGAGAAAATGGTCCTTGGCCGGAATACGACGCTGCTTGCAAGCAATTTATCCATGTGGCTATACCGAGACTTTTGGGGGCTCTGCAGTCTAACGGCCGTGAGATTACGCCAACATTGATACATGGCGATTTATGGGAATGAAATGTTGGAATTGACATGGAAACGGGGGAGACTATTGTCTTCGACGCTGGGAGCACCTATGCCCATAATGAGATGGAGTTTGGAACATGGAGGTGCTCCTGGGCGTTTTACTTCAACTCACCGATCTAGATGCGACTTTATCAACGCCAATTCGAGCCCTCAGAGCCTGTGGAAGAATGGGATGACCGTAATCGGCTTGACAGCATCCACCCATATTTGAATGACTCCGCAGGACATCCGGGAAGTGTTTCGAGGCAAATGTGGGTATTCTTTCTCAAGATTGACGTAAGCTGCTAAATGATACTTTTCCTTAGAGCTTACAATGATATGCTGTATCTTTGTGAGAAATATGGACCCCTGGACAGCCTCGAGAAATACGATCCCGAGAAAGATGTGAGTGTTACGGGTGCCTATGTTCCATTTCTCATGAAACAGCTTGGGTAGCTTACAAAATGCACCCGGGACGCACCAGCTAGCTTGTAGCTTTAATAGATCAGCTTGTACGGAATACTTTCTACGAGTATGTTAATTGATTAATTCTATTACACAGTCAAGAAAATTGGTCTCTTGACCTTATTTAGAATCTCTGTAGCGATTTCTCTTTTACTTCTTAGCAGTAGCCAGAATCAAAATTCAGAGCCTTCTAGCAGTCAGTTGTTGCCATCATTATTTCATCGACGGAAAAAGTTGTAATGTTTCATTATCTAGGTCACGAGACTCTTGGCGTCGATTTGCGCCATCCCGTTCCTTTTTCGGACGCGACCGGCAGATTCTGTTCCTAACGTGACAATCAAGCCGCACAGAATCTACAGCAGAGAACATGGAAATTTATGACTTGAAAGTTGTCCGTTTGCAGCTATAAGTCTTGCAAGTTCTAAAGGATGTCATCTTCGCTACCTTGCTCATCTAGCGAGACATCGTTCTCGTCAAAAAGGGCCAGCTCACGGTTGACGCGTTTCATGTCGTCTTCCAGCTTGCATTTTTGAGCAAGGAGTTTGTATCGTTGCTGCCTAGTCCTCTCCCTAGTCCTCTCCTGCCTCTCCCGCTCTGATCCTCGAGGCTCTTCAGTGCTTGCGATCCTCTTTTTTCCGGCTAATGATGAAGTCCCTATGCTTGCCTCTTTCCGTCGGGCCGCCTTCTCCTCAGACATTCCCTGAGATCTTGCAATGTTCGCTCGCTTAACCTCGTCTTTGCTGGGCTTATTAGCTTTTTGTACCGCATCTTTGTAGAATTGGCGAAGTGCTGGCGACGGTGCCCATGAAGCTGGATGATTGGGTTGGTCGCTTGTATCCTCAAACCAAGTGTCGATCTCGCTTTGTATAATCGCTTTGAGATGTGTTATATCCGTCTCCGATTTGATCGATGAGAAAGTCGAGCTTAGTTCGTTCCTGTCTGCCCACAAGGTCGAGGCGAGCAGTGGAAATTCTCCTTCTCTTTTCAGGTCATCTAGGTCGCGGTGAACTTTACGGTTGCGCGTGCCATACTCCTCTATGGACCATAAGGCGAATTCCTCGGATATTCCAAGATCAGCGCATGCCACATAAACCGCAGCGGTAGTGGGCATTGAGAGTTTGCTAAGCTCGGATCCTACACGAACTGCCTCCTCGCGTGCCTCTTCCTCCTCTCTAAGGGTTACGGCGATTCGCGACCAGTAAATGCTCCCTGAAATTGATTGCCAATTCTCCGACTTATGCTTGCTGGCATGCAGCCTAAGTCTTGTGGGTATGATCTTCATGTAGTCGCCGTATCGTACAAGGTACCCGAGCTCCCTCAGTTGCAATAACTGATCTTCCAGCTCCGCGCTCTTGGCAGATTTTAAAGGCTGTAGAAATCCTTTGTCTTGAATTAGTCTTTCCTCAGCCATAACCATCATGGCATGGTTCTCTCTTTGCTCCGTTGTTTCGGCCTTCAACGCATCCTTGAGTTCCTCCTTGTAAAGCTGCATAAACAGCTCAGATCGTGGCGAGATGTCCCGGCGTTTCAGGCACCTCTCAGCGTAGACTAAGCTTTGCTGTAAACGCTCTCTCGTGTAGAGTGACGGGCTGGCTTCGGGCACCGGGATTTCGGGTATAACATCAGAGTTGGAATCATACGAGCTGGGAAGCAAGCTTGTTGTATCTCCTCGCTGTCGCGATTTCGTTACTTGCAGCTCCGCAAATGTCTTTGTTGGTGAAGACATCTCGCTTGCAGGGTGGCACTTGATAGACAATGTAAGGTCTCCTTGTGATAGCGCTGATCGGTATGTGACTGTTGTGATACTGAGATGTCTCGTTGTAACGAAGCAAGCAGGTGTGTAACAGCGAGACGGTTGTGAAGTCTTGCCTTGGTAAAGCTGATCGGTATGCACCGGTTGTGACACTGAGAAGGCTTGTTGCAACAGAGTTAGCTAACGTGTAGCAGTCCGAACGTTAAAAAAGTCTGATGTAGGTTGAAGAGGTGTAGAGATATAGATTCTAAAGCTAGTATTAGAAGATTAAAGCTACTATGAGAAGATTACAAGCTAAAATGGATGACTAATCTATGTGTAGCGCCTGCCTTTGTGGTGTGGATCGATCGAGGTCGCTTGCTTGTTCCTCTCGGATGTTCCTTCCAGGTGGGGGGGAATTAGTCAGCCCCCCCCCACTACTACTGATTTAGTTCTGTTCAGCTTCGATCCAGAGCTCCCTCGCTGCTCACTTCCTCACCCAAACGGAAATGGCAAACATTAATCCTGTCCTCGATCACTTTGCCGAGACGTATCAAGAACGCGCTTCACAATGACCAAGCCTTCCACCCTCGTTGCGCTGAGTATTTCTCAAAGGTTTCTTGCGCAGCTTACTATTCACTACAAGAGGAGCTGCTATCATCAAACGGTCATGGCAATCGAAAGTGAATTCACGTCTAAGCCAAGTCGCAGTTACAGCACTCGTGACTTTTTCGCGATGATCTGAGGAACGTGTTGCCTGTCAATAATCTTCCCTGAAAAGAGTCATTGAGAGACGATTTGAGTTCATTGATTGCGAGTGAGCGTTGCTTTGATACGGAATAAGCTAGATTAGATATCCGTACCCCGCACTAAGCTCATTCTAAGGAAAAATGAGCTTAGTGCGGGGTACAAATACTACTAGTATGAATGCTTGGTAACCCGTGCCGCGTGCGAGAACCAAGAATAGGCGAACGCGAAGAGACGAAGAGACGAAGAGACGAAGAAAAGAATAAAAGAATAAAATCTATTAGAATGAAACAACGACTCTCTTGCAACAGTCCCCGATGAGATTTCGCAAATGCTATCCACGAATCTTGGTAGCCTTGGTAACTAACCCGGAGAGCTGTAAGCCCTCTTTCAATGTGTGCTTCTCGTCAAATCTATGAGCTGTGGCAAAGTAGTCCACTATCCTGTGACAGCCAGTGACTAACTGGTATGGACGCCTATGTTTTCAGTCTACTCGTACACCTTGAGCCCCATCAGCACTGTTTTACAAATTAGTTTGCCCACATGGCTAAGCGAGCGATCAGCTCAAGTGGGTCCAAAAATCGTCCGAGGTGTCCTATCAGTATGCCTTAGGGCCAAGAGACCGTGGGCAATCAGCGATTTGACTCTGTTCAGACCCGTTTTTCTACCCTGTAGGCCAAGAAGAGCTCTGATACGCAAGGCCCATGACACAAGTCGTAGCCGCATCACATCTTTGCAAGGTTCAGAAGGGAATAAAACCAAGGTCGCCAAGTCGTCTCTGCCCACTGCATCACCAGATGTAGAACAGCAATAATCTTGTAGATGTCAAAGCAATTACGCGTATTGCCAATGTCAATCTTCTGCCAAATAACAGTCCTCCCATCCTCAGGTGAAGGCTGATGCGAAATTATGAGAAGATACCAATCATGGCCTTGCGCAATCACAAGCGGCATTGCCGGAATGCGCAAATTTGCTGCTGCTTCATCCCCTACGAGCTTCTGGAGCCGCTTGAACAGAGCACTTGTCCAGATGGCGAGCTGGAGCTTGCCGTCTGTCCAAGACTTGTCTGATGCTTTTGTCTCGATATTGACTGCGATCGGAGTTTGCCTGACGTTATTGGCCGTGGTGTGATTCCAGCTCTTAACTGTTGCGGGCGCGAGAGGTTGTAATTGCACAAATGCCTTTTTGATCCGATCGTCTGGTGCCAATACAATACCGTAGTCGACAACTCGCTTTGGTAATGAGACTTCGGCGAGAGTAGGAGGATCTATAGACGCAGTCTTTCTGGGCAAAGGGCTATGTCAGCGTCCTGGTCCAAGGTCCAACATAACATGCTTGTTTTTGTGGGGACGTACAACGATTTCACAGCCAGACATTGCGCGTAACGTGAGGTTCCTACTGCCATATTTATCAAAGTTTTATGTATGTCCTCATTCCAACTGTTCTCGTGCTCTCGGTCGCTCTCGCATTGGATGGCTGTACTGACGAGATTCAGAACAGGTGTCAGACCCGGCATGATACCCGTTTCACAGCGCTTGGAGAAGTTATTAGCCCAGGTGTAATTGAATCGCGTACGATCTCTTGGATCTAAGCGACTTTGAGAACTTCGCAGAGTTGCCAACTCGCCATCCTATCATTAGCGAACATTAGCTTCGTCGAATCCTGCAAGTCAGAGCGTCATCCCTCACATTGTATCCCAGTATCCCAATACCATCCGCAAGAAGCTGTGCTTCTGCCCGCATCTTCTCCACATCTTCCAGTATGCTCGCCTCCGCGCTTCCAAAGTCAAGAACCTTGACAGGATGCTCAAGGTCTTCCAATTGAGCCATCTGTTTCGAAGGACTCATTCGACCACTCTTATGCGACTCCAGGTCAGAATAGGCGGCTGAGCTTTGACTCTGTGCATCAAAAGATTCAGGTGGCGCAACAGACGATGCAACGAATTCTGCCTCTATCATCCCTATGTTGCGCTTCTTTGCAGGCCGGGGCGTCTTCTCTGGGTCGCTCAATGAGTTTCCTTCTTCCATGACGACTGATAAGCAACGCTTGTGCCACTGAGAGCGCGGAGAACCGGAGTTACCAGAGATCTGATGAAGGCTAGAAACAGAAGGTACTTTGATTCTGTCACTGAACAAGCGATGAAGTCAGTCGTTCGCGTGTGCAAAGAGAACCGCTAATCCTAGGTGGGGACGTACGCTTCTTGCTGGACACTGCAAACTTGATCGATCCAAACTTCGATATCGGTCATTGTAAGTCAAAACTGTAGGATAGGCCAGGTAGTAGAAGATGGAATTTGTTGTATACGTTGTGTAGCTCTCATAGTACAATACTTGTTTGCGCTTGCTTTTTTTACATCGGAGGTGAGGAATCTTTTGCGGGGAGAACAGCCCTATCCGTAGCCCCACTAAGGTACAGTCCTTCCTGCAGGCTGCAGCGGGCTGGACATTGCTTAAGGTACCTAGGTAAGCGTTGCCGGGCTTGTTTAGGTATAGCTGGCTTACGCCCTCATACAAATACCTACCTACCTTAGGTATCCGTGCCCCCCACTTTCGCTCAGTTCTTCGCTTAGTGCTCGGCAGCCATGCAACAATTCCGGCCATGCAACAACTGAATTCAACTACCCTTTATATACACGAGGATTTTGAAGCAATTGCTTCAAAATAACCCGCCATTTCTTCTGGTAAGCCTGAACGAACTTAATGCGAGCAGCCCTATGGGGCTTAGTAGCCCTGTAGCACTTCTTTAGTGCATTTAAATAACGCTTTTCCCAGGTCTCTTCACGCTGCTGCTGTCTCTCGTTCTTCAATTTCTGTCTATCTTGAGTCATACTTCAAGCATCTTTGACGTACAAGATGCTTTCGATTTTGAGAATCTTATTAGACTGCTTTTTGCGTGCTTTGCGAGCATTTTCAGCGACCGTCGTTTGACTTAATAATTAGCATTGATGATATATTCTTGCTCTCTTCATTGATGCATTCGATGCTCATCAATGACTCTCTATTATTTGAATCTTTGAAGTAAATTCTTCTATGCGAATCTACAGTAACAACTCAATCGAAGCGTGCAATGCTTATACGATAGCCGATTTCGTCGAAATTTCATGTATCATTCTTCATTATATCATATTTGACGACAATTTCTTTAAATTCATCAAAATGAGTCTGTAATACTTTTGAATCATACGCGTTCTTTCTATCAGCTGCTAAAGACTTTCGTTTAGCTTTGAAGAGATCTGACTGATAATTTAATCATCGTTTGATTCATTCATCACTCAGTAAAGATGAGAAATTTCAACGAGAAAAGTCTTGAGCATGAAGAGTGTTTATCGTCGATTGCATCATGTGTAATCTAGCTGACAAGTCTAACTCATTCAGTTTGATTAAGTATTGTTGTAAAGCTGACTTTTGATCAGATTTTAAAGCTTTATTATGCAATTCTCGTACTGCTGTTTTGAACTGATAACTCTTTAGTCTAGATCGAAGTTTTTCATATGAAACGTGAAACTTACACGCAATTTCGACTCGATTAGAATTTTCATACGTGTTTATGACTTCAATAGTCTTCTGAATGTGATCTTTGATGATAGCATATGTAGAAATCATTACGTGAAATTTTGATGAAATTTTGAAGATGATGAATCAAAATATGAAGATTTATTGTTGCATGATCGAAATTGTTGCATGACTGTTGAGCACTAAGTGAAGAACTGAGTGAAAGTGAGAGACATGAATAGTTCTTGTTAAGAGACTTTTTGCTAAGAGAATGCAGCTTATCAGATCAACACTAATAATTGAGATATCAACGCTAACGTTTTGCGCTAGACTTTTCAACGCATCATCAAGTCATTTCAAAATTTTCATTATTCATTGAACTCTTTTTCATTCAATCATCAATCACTAATACAAAATCAATACTAGATTGATCTTGAATTAATAATTCTGAAATTTCAATTGACAGACAAGTTACACAACTTGTCAATCTCAAATGTAAATTATGTGAATTGATCAATTGTTGATTGATTTAGTATTATTTATTGATTGATAATTATTTACATCATTGAGTTTTCTTTTCATAAAACTTATTGATTGTTTATTAATAATTCATCGACTGACAACAAGATTCATCTGTACGTGATGTCAACTATGAATTTTTTGATTTTATTCTGTGTTTGAATAAAAGTCAGAAGAGTCAAGAGATTTCAATTCAACGCAGTTTGAACGATGTTAGAATGTTGCGTGATCAGAAAAATCATCATGCAGAGTTTTCACTCATGTGACAACATTTTCTCTAACAGTCACAATCAATCTATGAAGAAGATTAATGACATGTCAATGTCAGTAAGAGATAAAAAGATACTATTAGTGAAAAAAACAATTCAGATAAAGAGTCTGCGAATTGTGATTACAAGTGATTGAAGAATTTGCAATTCATTGACTGCGTTAATATCGAAACGTTTTCATCACATCGACAATGTCATCAAGTAATTGATGAAAAGATATCAGATAGAATAGTCATTTTAAGTATTGAAAAACGTGATTACAGTGCTTGAAGAAGTAGTGACTCGTCGATCACGCTGATATACTGAGAGAGCTTGAGCTCATCTTCTTTACTTGATGTCAAGTCATTCATTTATTCACATGAAAAATCGAGAGCTCAAGAGAACGATCAGAATGCATTCTCTTTCATTGATCAGAGTCAAACATTGAATGATTGTGATTGCATGTCTATACTAACAATTCATTCAACGTTTACATGACATAAGTCAAATCAAGAGAAGAAAAGAGTTACTCAGTACAATCACACTCTATCTTCTCATCGTGTGTATCTATCTTTCATCACATATTTCTCTGCTCAATGAATGACAATCATTGAGTAATAGAACACAGCTCTACATATGTTATAATCACGAGCATCACGAGTGCAAAGAAAATGTCTTTCATCTTCAAATTAAGAATTGAATCGAGACATCGTTGTATAAAATATCGTCAATGAAGAGCAGAGCAAAGATGATGTGTCATAATCAAACAGCACAGACACTTTCATCAAGAGTTTACTTGAGCATCACATGCTAAATAGAAGCTATAGATTCATTACTTGATAACACAGTGTCAATCTCATTGTTTCGACTGCGTGAAGTAATCATATAAACGACAAGTGATTTTCTTTCTCAGAGAGTTTTGTTCACTCAATATAAATAACATAAAGTTTCTCATGAGTCGAGTCTAAATCAATGTCACAAGAATGTATGAATTACAATCAATTAATAATTCATCAATTGATAATTAATCAGTCTTTTTATTCATCTTAATTAGTTTTCAAGTTTTGAATATTCATTCGTTGATTAATGTTATATTAATCACTGATTAATAATAAATTGATAGAATGAAATTATATCTGAGAAGAAATTTTGATGATATGTCAATGATAAAAGCAACATATGTAAAGATATCATAAATGTATTCATGATTAATCACTTATTAATAATGAATTGATCAATTATTATTTATTGATCAATTATTAATTAATTATCAATAGAATTGAATAATAAAATTGATGTGATATATTTTAGAAGATTATCTTAGATGCTGTTTTCTGTGATTTTAGATTACATTATCAGTAGCACAGAAAAGCGAAATTATGTGCATGATTATCTGATCATGCTTAAACATGCTGCATGATTCATTGAGCTTTAGTGTTGATCTGTTGAGCTATACTTTCTTTTGCTAATGCAATGTTCAGCTCGCTGTAACTTTCATGTAAGAAAAATCTGTAAGAGTAACATTAAAATAACGACATTATTTACTGTGTCATGATGTCAGATCATCAACTCAGTTTAAAACATAAATCATCAATGTTTTAAAGAATCTTAATTCATTGAATCTGTTTTGCAATTCAATGAATTAGATTGACAACGAGATTCATCTGTACATGATGTCAACTACAAATCTTTTGATTTTATTCTGTGTTTGAATAGAAGTCAGAAGAATCAAGAGATCTTAATTCGATGCAGTTCAAACGATGTTAGAAGATTGCATGATCAGAAAAGTCATCATGCAGAGTTTTCACTCATGCAACAACATCTTCTCTAACAGTCACAATTGATCTACGAAGAAGATTAATGACATGTCGATGTCAGTAAGAGATGAAAAGATACTACTAGTGAAAAAGACAATTCAAATGAAGAGTCTGCAAATTGTGACTACAAGTAATTGAAGAATTTGCAACTTGTTGACTGCGTCAATATCGAAACATCTTCATCACATTGACAATGTCATCAAGTAATTGATGAAAAGATATCAAATAGAATAATCATTTCAAGTATTGAAAGACGTGACTACAGTGCTTGAAAAAGTAGTGACTCGTCAATCACGCTGATATATTGAGAAAGCTTGAGCTCATCTTCTTTACTTGACATCAAGTCATTCATTTATTCACATGAAAAATCAAGAGTTCAAAAGAATGATCAGAACACATTCTCTTTCATTGATCAGAGTCAAACATTGAACAATTGTGATTGCACATTTATACTAACAATTCATTCAACGTCTACGTGACATAAGTCAAATCAAGAGAAGAAAAAAGTTACTCAATACAATCACACTTTATCTTCTCATCATGTGCATCTTTCTTTCATCACATATTTCTCTGCTCAATGAATGACAATCATTGAGTAAAAGAACACAGCTTTACATACGTTACAATCATGAGCATCATGAATGCAAAGAAAACATCTTTCATCTTTGAATCAAGAATCGAATCGAGACATCGTTGTATAGAATATCATCAATAAAGAGCAGAGCAAAGACAATGTGTCATAATCAAACAGCACAGACACTCTCATCAAGAGTTTATTCAAGCATCATGCGCTGAATAAAAGCTATAGATTCATTACTTGATAACACAGTGTTAATCTTATTGTTTTGACTGCGTGAAGCAATCATATAGACGACAAGTGATTTTCTTTTTCAGAGAGTTTTGTTCACTCAATATAAATAGCATAGAGTTTCTCATGAGTCGAGTCTAAATCAATGTCACAAAAATGTATGAATTACAATCACAATTCAATGAATTAAGTCATCAATTTAATCATCGTCATTTTAATTTAGTTTCAACAATTTTGTTTCAATCATCTCAGTCATATGTATGAACTTCTGCAATCTTAAGTCAATAAAACTATTGTTTAGTCTTAATTTTGCTCAATTCATGTATATAAAAGTTGAACTTTCATTTTTTTCTTTCACTTTTTGTCTTTCATCTTGTATATTATCTGATATATTGTCTTGTATTTAAATTCTATCAAAGTAATAATAATAATATCAGTCTTTTATATTGATAGTATTTTTAATTTAACTCAGTCTTTGACATTATGAAAGATTTACACTTTCTACAACGTTTTCATACATTGAAATCTCATTTAATTATTCTTTCGCTCAAATAAAGTCATTTTACAATTTCTTAATCAACAATGAGCGTGCTGTTGAACAGTTCACTCAAAGTATGATCAAAAATTCAGTTGAGATCTTTCATGTAATGCAAGAGCTTCAAAATCAAGTTCAATAACATGATGTTATCATTTCATTTTTGTTCATCATTCTCAGTTTTTCAGTTTATATAAAATTGAATTCTCAGTCTCTTGTAATAATAACTCAGATCATTATATAAATCTTGAATAATTAATCTTTCTTTATTGTTCATCTTTTTGCAAACTCTGTCACTGTCTTCATTGCTTTTAGATTCAAGAAGCTTCTTGAAATATCTGAGTATGAAAGAAATAAAAATCAATTGAATGCATGAAAGCAGAGTCTGATACAGCACATGAACATGAACGACAATCATTATCTCTTTCATTAAGTCAAGATTATTTATGTTGAGTCATGATTCATAAATAAGAAGACTCACAATTTAATGAATCAATATTGAGTCAATGATCTTTGTATCATTTTCATCTTTGAAAATTAATGACATAAATTGTGTCATTGCTGCGACAACTCTTTCAAGACAAAAGATGCTTATTTATATTTTCGTAAAACTTTGAAGCAAAACATAAATAACTTTGTTGATTATTACAATCTTTTCTATCAAAAGAAAGAATGTTCTTTGATGAAAGATTTCTTGTTGATTGATTGTCTGAAGCGCAATGTCAATTATTTCACTTAAGTCATCATTTTCTTCTGATGAAATCTTAATGAAATTCAATCATTCATTTTTCATTAATGAATTTAAGCATTCTTTAACATCAACGAAGAGTTTCAGCAGCTTAAGCATCATCAATCTTGCTTCATCTTTGTCATTGTTTCATTCATCAAAGTCAAGAACATTTCTGCGTTGACTAGTAACTTTTTGAGTTCAAAAATCATCATTTCTGTGACTGTTGTTTTGACAGTATCTTCATCTCTTTCTCTTTCATCTTTCAATGAGTCAATGAATTTAAACTTCATCATTGTCATCATTCAAGATAAGATTCTGATCATTTCTGAAATCAAGAAAATCTGCAACAAGTGAAAGCTGTGTTACTATTGCAAATTGCAACATTCAAGCAAAATTGTTAAAGAATACTCAAATAAGAAATTCTTCACTTTGCATATCATGAATGTTTATGACAGTGATGTCATCAGTATAAATGAAGAAGTCTCGCTGTTCGCAAGAAAAGTTTAGTTTCTGAGCTAAGTCATGCTCAGAAATCTGTATATATATCATCTTGTTTACTAGTCTCAATCTTTTCACTCTTACTTCAATTCTATAGAAAGTTTTCTGCTAAATTTATCTTAAAACTCTTTGAATTTAATTTAACATTCAAAAATAGTTACATGATAGTATTTTGTATTTTACATTAAACTCAATTTAAAGTTTTCACTCTTGCTCTGATTGATAGTGAAATCTTTGCTTATGTTTTTATGAATAAATTCTTCACGCAATAACATTATTTTCTCTTGCATCAATTAACTCACTCTTGCAAACTTTAAGAATTTAATGATCAAGTCACTTTAATCAATGACATTATTCATGTTGTTAAAATCACAATGATTCTCAATGAATACATTGAAAAACTATTCTTTTATGTCATTGAATTAAGTCAGTATCTCATTATCATGAGTTTATCATGACTTCATCATTACGTCATTGATGTCAATTTTGAACACAATATTCTCATCTTGTTTTTTTCTTCTGTCTTAATCATTGTTACTCATTTCTCATCAAGATTTATGATTTTAATCAACAAGAAGAAAATTTCTTATTTGAAGTTAACAAAGTAACTTTCTTTCAATCTCACTTTCAATTCACTTACAAAAAGCAACTCAGTTCATGAATTACTCACAAGAAGCAATTCAATCTACAGATTATTCACAAAAAGTAATTCAGTTTACAGATTGTTTACAAGAAGTAATTCAGCACTCAATTCACTTGCAAGAAGTAATTTAGTTTCTCATTCACTTGAAAGAAGTAACTCAGTTTTCAGTTCACTCACAAAAAGCAATTCAATTCTCAATTCACTTGCAAAAAGTGTTGCAAGCATGCATCTCTGTTACTTCTGATTAGTTTGATTAGTCTAACATAAACTAGTATAAAGCTGTAAGTAGAATTGTTGTTAACACGCTAGCGATTTAGCGTGTCTTCGTGAGTAAAACTCATGTCATGTTGCATCTTCTTTCTACTTCAGCTTTGAACTTCTAGTTAGAATACATTCATATGATTCACTCTATGCAAACTCATAACATTAGTTCAAAGCTCATCAATCTTGCTATCGACATGTAGATGATATAAAAACAAGTTACATCACTCAAACTTGAATCAGAATTAAAATTCGAAAATTGAGTTCAGAAGACTCGTTAAAAATCAAGAAATTTCTAGAACAGAACAGAAGAACATGAATGCGTTGCTTTAAACTAACTCTTTACTGAACTTGTTGTCAGAACAGAAGAACAGAAGAACATGAACGTGTTGTTCTAGAACTGAAATCAGAAATTTCAGTTGAATTTCGATCAGCAATTTTCTATTCACACAATGATTAAAAGCACAGAATCAGAATCAGTGAGCATTGCTCGCTATGAACTTTAAAATGCTAGAAGAGAATCACTTCTATCACAGAATTAAACAGCATCAGAAGAAGAAGACATGAATGCGTTGTTGAATACAGAAGAAGAGAACACGAATGCGTTGCTTTTCAATCATGAAATGATCAAGATCAGCATCAGTACTGAATTGAATGCTTGAATAAACATTCATGAAGCAGATGATTTCATTGTCTTTATCAAGTACATATGTTGTTGAGAGATAGAATACAGATGCAATATAGAAAGTCATATCAAAGCAACAAAGAAAGCAAACAATGAACACGTGCAATGATCGTGCTAGTAGAAAAATACTGTAAAACGTGTATGTTCTCTCTTTCTATCTACAAGTCGCAATGACATCTATATGTACACTCAAGAAACACTTCTTGATTCTTCTATCATTGACTCAGATCTTGATCTCTTTCTTCTTACTAACTATCTTGTGAAAATAATGCAAGCAGTCTCACGACATTCGTTCTTCATCTAATTAGTGATTGTTTCTTGATCACTACAGAAAGAATCAAGAAGAAAACAGAAAAAGAACAGCAAGAAAACAATTTATTTGTCAACGTTCAAGAAAACAGAAAGAATACAATCTATCATTAACGTTCGAGCAATTGCTCTTGAATGCTTTCATTCATTGTCTTTCATCGACTTAATATCATTCTTGACGCAGTAGAAATAGAATTTAGATTCATAGACTGCAATCTCTGTCTCTTTCATTCTTTCATGAATTCTTCTCATCTGATTCAATGCAGATTTTCAATGAAATTCAACAAACTCTTTTACTTGCTTCAGATCTTGATCAAACAAAAGACTTCTCTTTTTCAACATTTTCATCAAATTTCAGCTTTGAAGATCTATCAGCGCGTTTGAAGTTGAACATACTTCTCGAATTTTCACGATGACAGAATAACAAAACGATACTCTCTCTTGTTTATCATTTTTTAGTTCAGAAGAGATCGCGTTGATGAGTTTTTGATCTCGTAGTGCAATCATTACTTCATTCTTAGTTTCACATTTTGCAATTTTCATGTTGACTTCATCTTTGAAAATCGCTGTGTGATAGATGAGCATTGCAATGCGTTGTTTATCAGATTTATCTCTATTATCATGTGATAAATGTGACATTCAGAAATGAACACTGTCTGCGAAGCAAGACTGATTCACTCATTTCAGATTTGATCTTTGCGAATCATTCTCATTGAACATCTCGAGTACTACGCAGTGAGTATACTCATTCATTGCTAGATTTTGCTTGATTGCTTCTTTTCATCATTTTTTCATGCAAAAATGTAAATCAAGAATGAATTCATCATCTTTGTCAATTAACTCGTCTGCAAACATTGCTGTGCTCTGAATTCAACTTTGTTCTCTATCACTCATCAAATCATTGACATTCAGATTCACATGTCTTATGAGTTCTGAATTGTTCTTGAAAGTGATTTTCATGAAATATGAGAAAGTCAAAAGATTGATTTCATGATTCAATCGAAGAGTCACAGTAATAAGATAGTACACTATATTTTGACGTACTAGTTGTTGCAACGTGATGTACATAGTCGTTCTCAATCAGTCGTGATTTGTAAGATCTAAGTCATCTCTTTGATGTCATAAGTACATGTTTAATTTCTCTCTTATCAAGACTCATGTATTGTCATTCAATATTCAATCAAACACATTTGATAGCATTAATGCATCATTTTTCTTTCACTTCTGATACTTGATCTTTTTTATGAACATGTTATGAATCAGAGATGTATCAATCTTGTAGTTCTGTGATATATGTGATCGTAGTTGAAATAGTTGTAGTGAGTCAGTAAAGCGAAAGAGACGACTATCTCGACGAAATCAGTCTGTGAAAGTGACATTGATTTTCACGAAATCTAGTCGAAATCTATAGTCGTATATGATATTTATATGATCAATAAGTATTTCAAACGACAACTCATTCATCAGTAGCTTGAGTCTATTTCTCAGCTTCTGAAGATGTGAATGATACACAAACATTTCTTCATTCTTAGTTTTGAAGCAATATTCTCTCAGCAACTTCATTGTCATGATTAAAGATATTGAATCAAGATAATTGAGTCTTTGCTTTCATGTATGAGACATTTGTATGCAAGAGCATGCTCTACTCTTTCTCATCTCTCAGATATTTTCGATGATTTGATAACCTGATCATTGAACTTTTGATTGTACGCTTTCTATCGCTGTCACAATGATAGCTTTCTTGCAGACACTCGCAGTATCATTCATTTCTGTTTCTAAGCTGTACTGTAGAAGAATCTTTTCATTATTCATGATTACATTTAGCAAGAAAGCAAGTCTTTGCTCATCATATTCTGCTAGCTTCGAGAACGTTAAAGCAATCAAGATAAGAAAATGAGAAGACATAAGAAGATGTATGCGTGATGTTCTTGAAGAATTTAACGATGTGAACGAAGCGATCATGTCAGAAGAGATTGATGTGACAACTCTTGATGATTGATGAAATCTTATCATCAGACTTTGCATTGCTGACATTGATGAATTAAGATCTGAGATCATTACTACATCGCTTGCAGTCAACATGAAGTGTGAGTCTTCATTCTTCAACACTATTGACGAGCGTCTTAATTGCAACGACAGTATCAATGATCTTGATCTTCTTTCAAAATTGAACTGCAAAACTGTTAATGAGCTAAAAACAGTCTCGACATGATCTGTTTTCAAGATCATGTCGCTGATACATTCACATAGCAAGTCAGACTTTACTCATCTTCAGTTCATGTGATTTAGCTTCTCGTTCATTAACATAACTTTAATCTGATTCGTGATCAATTTGTTGAAGTTTGTGAGTTGTAAGAATGAAAAGATCAAAACTCGATCTTTGCTGACAATTGTCTGCATCGCTCTATGATATACTATCTGCTTCATCATTGCTCTGATCAGATGCTTATTCTGAATTCTTGCGATGATTGCATGCATTTTATTCATTGCTTCTCTTTTTATTGAATACAATGAAGAATCTTTCTTTGAGATTCAAAGATTCAGTAGCTTTAAATCTCATCTGTTCATCATGATTCTTTTTATCTCAGCTATATCTCTTCTCTCTTTTTCAATTCTCTCATGCTCAATATTCATTGTCTTTTATTCTTCTTTCTCGCTAGTTATTCTTGAATAAAGTGAGTTGTTATCAAGAAATTTCACAAAGCTGTACATCAGATTCTCTACATTGACATGTAATTGCATAATTTGATTTCGAAATTGACAAATTGCTGTCTGTCGTTCTTGTTCTGTGCACAGAGAGTTCAAGTAATTGACTAGTTCTTTTTGATCATTTATGAAGTATTTCAGATGATGCAGCGTTATCGCAGAGCTTGCTCTAGTGAGTGTCATTGAAATGATGAAAGTAAAGATAGTTAAAGAATTCAAATGAGATTCTTCTGAGAAAATGTGTAAAAGCTTTCATTGACGAAAGCTTCAATGTGAGCTTTTAATGTCTGAGAAAATAAATGTTGAGTGAAGAGTTATGTAAGATGTTTAGTCATTCTAGTGTGAGTTTAAATAACAGAAATGATGAAATACGTGAGATTTTTAAACGTTTTAATGCAAGTTCAAATAACAGAGATGATAATTATGTTGAAAGATAAAGAATATGTGTTGAGTCTTCTAAAGTTCAGCATTAGTAGAAATTGCTTGCAGTTTTGCAAATAATTCTTCTGCGACTTACGCTTGTCATAGCTGAGAGAGTGTTGATGACTTGATATTAGTAACAAATCTCTCAGCTGATTGATTGACTATTTCTCTATGCTATCTGCTGCGCATCACATGAGTTAGATCGACTTGATGTAGCATCATGTTGTCTTGTTGTGTGTTATTTAAGTCGATCTTGATATATTCTTGATCTTTGATCTTGATATATTCTTTGATATGCAATCATCGATCGATTTTGATTCTTGTTCTAAGCTTTAGCTTTAATCATTACGCAGTGAACTTTAGCGTGTATTCTGCGAATTGATTAGAATTTCGCTTTGTTCATTCGAGACTAAAGCATTTTGAAACTTTCAATCTTCAATATTAAAGTAATTCAATATTGACATTGCAGACGTCTGCATCTTCATTTTCATTCTTCTTTTCATATACTCAAGCAACTCAAAGCAACTTTATGACATTCTTAACAATTCATGATCTTCTTGCATCAACTTCGCTTCTTGACGACTCGACAGAGAAAAAGCTAATACAAGTGATGCTGTACAAGACAGTGCTATTGAAGCTGCACTCTTGAATGTGAACAATTTTATTTCAACTCAACAGAAGTCTCAGTAACAGATGCTCTTTTCAAGTTCACAGAAACTCTCAGTTAATAATGAATAAAATTCAGCGATGCATTCAAGTCTTTGATTGAAACATTGATTGCAATTTCTGACACGATTTTCTCAATGAGCGTTGTCATCGATAGATTCTGATCTTCATTCTTCTGTTTATTGCTGATCTCACTTTTCAATGCTTGATTTACACGCTTCTTCAATCTATTTTCTGCAATTGTTTCTTTCAAGATCGCTTCGTCAAGCTTTGCAATTTTATATCATTCTTTTTCAATGTTCATCTTCACTACTTGAAAAGATTTCAGTCATCTTCATGTCAATTTCAGCGTATGCATGTTGTTTAATTTGATGTCATGCAGCAGTACAAGATCATTCTTCAGAATTGAACTAGTATAAACGCGTCTGTGATCATTTCATACATCTTTGTTGATCTTTCTCATTCTTCTCAAATGCAGCGCGATCTTCTTCAAATTCTCATCTCTGCGTTTAAGTTGTTAAGCACAAAGAGTCAGTAACTCATTAGTTGTGCAAACATTGTTTTATGAAAGAATCTGTCAGATTGAAACATCAAGTTCTATAGAAAGAACGACATTGCAGTCATACAAGACACGATATGAAGTAATTTCAATGAAAATTCTCACGATGATTCTGTTTGCTCATAGCACACTGACAAAGCTTCTGACTCATCTCATGCTTTCATCGACTGTTATCTTGATCAAGACATTCACAACAGCTGTATGATCTCTCTTCACAAGATCATTCATCTGTGAATGATAAGTCAACATTATCACTTGCTTTATTTTATATTTCTCAATCAGCGTTTCTACAATTTCTTTGTTCTTCAATTCTTCGTTCATGACAAATCTCTTTAAACAGTCGTGTCTGCAGATCACATCTTTTCACAGAAATTTTGCTATTGCTTTCGAAGTTGCTGCTTTCAGAGCTCTTTCTTCTACTCATTTTAAGAAGTCATTTCTTGTCAAAACAATATAACATTTCTCTTCGCTTGAAAACATGTGAATGACATTCACTTCAATCTTCTCTCAGACTTTCAAGATTCAGATAGAATGCAGAATCTTCTTCTTTCATCTTGATGCTTGCAACTGACATTCTTCACAGAATTTTACATACATGCATGTATTCTTTTATATTTTCTTTCATCAATATCTGTCAATCATCTTTTGATATGTTCTCTTTCTTTTATGATGATCACTTTCATTATGCAGTTTTTGCAGAATATTACTGCATTCTTTTTGAAGATTCACTATTCTTTGCACAGAAGCAATCTTGTTGAATCTTTTAAACAAATGTTTATCTTGAATCATGAATTTCAACGCTTCATGTTTGAATTTTCAAAATTCTTTTGTTGACATTTTGAATGAGCGCGATAAGAAGATTAGATAACAAGCTATTTTCTTGAAATGTTCTGAATACAAATCTTTCAATATTGACATATCTTCTTCAACAACTATACTGACTGAGCAAAGATAAATGAAATTTAACTGAGCATCAATGAAATCATTTATGTCTTTCTCATGAGTCTCATCTGCATCATTTGAAGATTCTCTGAGTCTGCGCGAGAGTTCATCGAGTGCGCTATGCTTGCGATCAAGAACGTGATGAACATTAAAATCAAACAAGCGAATTCAAGCAAGTCATCATGTCATCAATGCTTCTGATAAGTCTGACGCAGATTGATTCAGTTGCATCATCAGAGTGTTAACATCTATTTCAATAATGAACTTCATGTTGTATAGTCAGTAATGAATTTTCTTCAGTGTCTTTATCAAGTCTCTGCATTCTTTCTTCTCAGCATCATATCTTGTCTCTTGCTCGTTTCATAGCTCACTTTCATATCATACGAAGTGTCGATTCTTAGAATTCAATGCTGTTTGCTGTAACATTGCTTCTCATTCTTGAAGACTTGTGTTCACAACAAGAACAATTTCTTCTGTCTGCTCAGAATAGTTCAGACTTCTCATGATTGATGCAATGATCAATGTCAGCTTCAACTTGTTCATGACTTTCTTTTATTTTCTTTCTTACATGAATTTGATCTTCTTTTTGTAGAGCTGAAATATTGACGCTGCGATCAAGATGAAATTTTCTATTCACACTTGATAATACACGCATACTTCAATGAATGCTCGAACAGATGTGACATCATGACAGAAATGTCATTCTAAAATCTTGATAATTTTGAAATCTTCTGATCTGCAATCATGAAAGTCACAAACAAATCTTACAATTTTTATGCTCAACATGCAGAATTTTGACTTTTCATCAGATATGATGCAATCGATGAGTTCAAAGTTCAAGAGTACAAAGTCAAGATTCTTAATGTGCTTCAACATAAACTGATGTACTTCTGAAGCGATCTCTGCATTATCATAGATTGTCTTCGATTTCTTTACTTCAATATCATCGAGAAAAGATCTGCATATCTCAAGAAGATTCTTCAATATCTTGATTATGACTCTGATAAACTGAGCAACGAAGTTGATGACATCTTGTGATAACGTCGTCTGTCGCAATAATCTCAGAGATATCATGAACGCTGTGAGATCTTGATATATTTTTGTCAGCGTAATCTGATCATACTCAGAAAACAGATTTATCAGAAAGATCATAATCATATCGACGAATTCTTCGAAAAATTCATTCACGTCTGAGAACAGATCGATGTCTCTGATGATAATCTTGTTCATATTCATCGCTGCGTTGATCATGTGATATTGATTGAACTTTTTCTTGATCAGAAATCAGAGATTTTGATATGAATCATGACAAGATTTCAGTATGTCATGCTTTATTTGATTCTTGAGCATGTCTATGATGATCTGATGAAGTGTCTTAGAGATTGAGAAATTGAATGTCTGTCATGCATCATGCAATATCGTTCGAATTTGCTGCAAGAATGAGACTATGTCTTTTATCTTTCTTATTTCTGAGAAGTCTCAGATCATTGTCGCTTCTCTGTTAAACAACATCTTCAGTAGTAAATTCTTCTCTTGCAAAGTTAAAGCATCGTCACATATCATTCTCTTCGCTCGCTTCGAAGTCAATCTGAACTCTTGAGCAATTTTGAAGAATTTGAAAAACAGTCAATGATCATACTTTTCTGACTTCATCTCTGTCATATTCAATTTGATTTGAGTCAATAAGATTTGTTTTCAGTTTGTCAAATCTTCTGATATTGAGTTGTTCAACTTTGATGAATTTACAGATTGAATCTTCTGAGCTTTTCTCTTGTATGCTGTCGCTACTTTGACATGATTTATCTTCTCATGCTGACGAATTGAACTCAGATCAAATCTTCGTGTCATTTGCATCGCAAGTCTGTTCAAACGACATCATAATATCTGTGTGCATTGCATGCTATCATTTAAGCAAAATCATTGAACGAAGCTTTAATCTTTCTTTTTCTTTTCTTTTTTGATTTCAATGAATGTCTCAAAGCTTTTCAAGCGCGTTAAATCGACAGTCTTCAAGCTTACACTTCTCATCGCAGATACGCTTTCGACAGAGCACTCATCTACTCGTTTAAAGAGTTTTTCGCTTTTTCAAGAAATATTTTCAACACATCTCAATTGACAGAATTGTGCATTAAAATTGATTTAAAGAACATCATTCTTTCATCATCGTTAATGATTGTCATTTCACAAGTTTCTTTCGAAGTATTGTTGATGCATAGACGCGTCTTTCGCTCATATGATCTGCTCAGTATCAGAGTGTACTCGTTGCTTTCAATCACAAATATTGAAATCATTGATTTTGCTTCGTCAATATCGATCTTCACATCATCACAGCATTCAATGATGTTAGTCTTTGCTTCGCTGACTTCTATCATATCTAGATGAATGTCTCGTTGCATAGACAACTGAGCTCTTGCAACAAGAGTTTCAGACATAACGTTGATTTCAGCATCATTATCAAGCAGTGTCTTAACGTAAATCTCATCGCTCATCAGCACTCATGTTCTCGAACACGTCATTGCATACAGAATTGCATTCGACTTTTCGAGTGAAGAATCTTCAAATTTTACTGCTGTTACTTGCACGTCGTCAGTTTTTTTCATTTTCATTTTCTTATGTTGTTTTACTTGAGCGTAGAGAGCTCAAAGAAGAATAGATGAATGTGTAAGCATCTGTTCAATGCTTACATCTTGCATCTTCTGATTCACTATAATATGCATCACATCTTCTGTGTCTATGCATTTCTCTACTATGTTTTGCGTTCTCTTGTCTCGATTGTCTGACTCTATCTTGCTGTCATCTGAATTCTTTCTCGTTGATTTCTTCGTTGTTTTTATCATTTTCTCGAAAACAGCTGCATTTTGCATGATCACATTCTCACTTGTTCGCTTCTTCAAGAACGACTTCAAAATCGACAAATATTCTTCAGAGTGCAAATTCTTCATGCTCGACAAATGTTCTTCTTTTCTTACTTTTTTTCTTCAAGTTCAATTTGAACTCGTTCTCTGTTGTGTCGCTGTTTTCATCACATTTTCATCTCACTTATAGTTGTGTTGAGCTGTGACAATCATTACTTCTTCGTTTCATTTTTGTTTCTTATCTGTGTTCTCTGCTTTCTTCATGATCATTGCTTTTACACTTGTCAGTCTGATGACATCAACATGTTCTACTCTCATTTGCTGACTCTGTTTCTTCAAAGCATTGTCAATCAGTTCTTTCTGAGAACAACTCAATGTGAAAGATGTCAATCTGTCACTTCTTTCAGCAAGTTTCATTCAAAATCTGTTTGTTTCATTTACATGTATCTTCTCTTTTGTCTTATAAATATTCAGTTGATGATATCTAATCTTCTGACATTCTATTTCTTCACAGAAGAAGCATTCTTTCATTCTAAACATTGAAGATGCTCGTTTACTTCTTGAAAGTAAAAATGATGATGACATTGACATTGCTGAACAAGCAGACGTGATGAGTTCATGTGAGACATCAAGACAGATGCTGTCATGTTTTGCATGAAAGATTCAATCTTCTTTGTTGCTGTCTGCAAAGAAAGCATCATCGTTTCAAACTTATTTATCATCTCATTCATTGTCGTATCGCTGAGCTATGCTACTATCAAAGAATCGAAGAACTTGTTTGACATCGTTGATCGCTTGATCTGATATTTGTTCACAAGCTTGCTGAGATCATCGAAATTCTTGATCATGATCGAGAATTTCAACAGTGCTTTGACAAAGTCACAGTAAATCACTATTGCGTCACTAACTTTCTTGAAGTTCATGAAACTGAGATCTTCAGAATTGAGTGCACACTTTCATACAATCTTTTCGCTTAGTATAAATGAAAAACTCTTGACAAATCAGCAGCATCTGATATACTCATTTATTTGCTCACGTTTTATCAACGAATGCAATATGCTTTTGTATTGTTGACTGTACAGCTTCAGATCATTCTTCATGATATGAGACTTATTCTTGAAGATTTTCAGAAAAATTCAAGAATTCAGCTGTTGATCAATGTCATCTTTCTCATACTTCTTCTTCATCGTCTTCTTCAGTTCTTGTCAGTTGAAGTCAATATATTCGATCATAATCTTGATGCTATCATCAATAATCTTGTCGCAGTATCTAGACAGCTTGCGAAATCGATCGATCTGATTCAGCTTATAATCATCACAGAAGTCTTCATATCTTTCTAGAAAATCAGTCATGTTCTTTTCTTCAAAATACGAGACTTTTGAAGTTTCGAGCGATGACATGAATGTCAGATATTTCAGAAACAACATTGTGATCATGTCTATTTCTGAGCTGACTCGAGAGCTGATGAGCGTAGCACTCGTGTCTACAACAGATGTTCTCAATGAGCTTGTCATTTTGTCGCTGTGAGTTGATATTGAGAGCTGTGAGAATGAAATACAGAATAGCAAAAATAATAGAGCAGTCAAAAAGATCTCGTTATTTTGTTTTTGCTTCTTGACTCATCAAAGTTCTTCTTTCTTTCTTTTGCAGTTGTTACAACTGATCAAGATGCTTTTCTTTTCTCTTCTTTTATTTGATGAACAACGCTCGATTTTATGCTTCTGCTGAAACATGATTCACTGCTGAAACAGACGTCATTTCTCGTACTTCTGTCTACATTGCTTCGAATTCGTTCTTTGATTCTCACTTTCGCTGTCTGTTTCTTGCAAGTCTCAAGATCAGACGAACTCTTCTTCTGATCAGAGCATCTCTTCTGAGTGTCAATCATTCACGAAAGTCAGTTTCTCTCTTCTTCGCTGTTGCATCTTCGCTCAAAGAGAGACAGTTTTTGTCAGTTGAAGATACGCGTCTCTTCTAGTTTCAACTGTGAGAATTCTGTGACTTGAATAGCTTTCGTCAATATCTCTAAGCGAAATGAAGTCGCTATATCAATTTCTTGTATTTCAGAGTCAAATTGATTCTCACTTCAAATCTTTCATAAACTCTCTGATCACTGTAGAGATGTCGTGTCGCTCTCTGCTGTTCAGTCAACTGTTCTATTCAAGATATCATAAAAATGATATTTTCGCGTTGAGCTTCAATGTTGAAAGATAGAGTACAGATGCAATATAGAAAGTTGTATTGAAGCAACAGAGAAAGTAAACAACGAACATGTGCAATGATCGTGCTAGTAGAAAGATACTGTAAAACGTGTATGTTTTCTCTCTTTATCTACAAGTCGCAATGACATCTATATGTACACTTGAAAAACGCTCTTCGACTCTTCTATCATTGACTCAGATCTTGATCTCTTTTCTCTTACTAACTATCTCGTGAGAATGATGCAAGCAGTCTCACGACAATGTTAACAGCATGACATTGAAATCAAGATTCACAATGACATGATTCAGATGTTGAATGATGTCAACAAGATCAACATTGAATTGAAAGCTACGCAGATAATGTTGAATATTGTTTGAACATGTTTACAAAAAGAAATGAAGAAAAAGAATGTGATTATACATCATTTAGAAGCAACATCAAGTCGATTAAGCACTTCAATTTCGAAAGATCGATTCTTGAGATTGATCAAGCTATCTGACTCATCTTTGTTTGAAGATTCAAGACAGAATGTGAATAATTGATTATCTTGAATGCAAAACAAGCTGAAGATGAACAAGAATCATTTTTCTATTGAAGAAATGAAGATTGCATATGTGAAAACTCGAGTCAGTGAAACAATGATCAAACACATAGCACTCAAAATGAAAGACATGATCACGAACTCATTTCTTGAAGCAGAAGAGATACTGTTGATCATAAATAAGATGTACGATGATTTCAATTAATATCACATGACTCAACGACAGTTCTTGAAGCTGTATCAAAACAAGATCTTCTTTCATAAATTTTGAATGAAATTTCAGAGACTTAATGTGAAACTAGAGTACAATAATAAAACTTTACTAGATGATCTTCAGCATAAGATTAACTCAGATCTTCAGCAAGTCATGATTAATGAATGAACTATGAATTTGAATGAATTTGTCGACATTTGCATGCAAGTCAACGTTCGATTGATGAAATTGAATGCTCGATCAGTTTTCAAGACATCAACGACTTAAGTCGCTTGCTTTAAACTGATCATTGAGTCAAGTTTTGAGTTGACATTTTGAACTTGAATCGAGATCAAGTCAAGTTACTCACATTTTCAATTCAACTTGAGTCGAGTTGCTCATATTTTCAACTTGACGCGACTCGACTCGACTGAGAATTGAATTAATTCAACTCGACTCGTCAAGAATTCAAGCTTGACGTCAAGAAAGCTAAATATAGAAAATTTTTCGGTTTTTGACTTTTGCATTATCTTTTTGCATTATCTTTTAATAGAGAGTCATAAAGAGAAACATGAAGATCATTTGATAGAGAGTCATAAAGAGAAACATGAAGATTATTTGCTAAAGAGTCATAAAGAGAAACATGAAGATCGTTTGATAGAGAGTCATGACGAAGAACATGAAGAGAAACATGAAGAGAAACATGAAGAGAAACATGAAGAAAGTCATGACGAGAAAACATGATAGAAAGTCATGAAGGGAAAAATGAAGAGAAACATATAGAGAAACATGAAGAAAGTCATGACGAGAAAACATGGTAGAAAGTCATGAAGAAAATCATGAAGACTGTTCGATCAAGCTATTTACATTTATCTAATATCTTGTTGAGTCAAGTTGAGTTTTCAAATCGAATTATTGAATCAAGTTTCTCAACTCAACTTGAGTGCTTGAGTTCAACTTCTCAATTCAACTCGACACTTTTTCAAAAAAATTTCAACTCGACTCGACACTTTTTGAGTCAAGTACTCAACTTGACGCGATCAGTTTAGCTCACTTTATCGCTGACATCTTGACGATGATCACTACTGCAATCTCAGCTTTAATCTTTGCATGAAAGAAACTCAGAATATCGAATGTTGACTCTGTTAGAAAGAAGTTGTTTAAAAAAGAACTTTGCTTCAAATGCAAGAAGTCAGAACATAGAGCACATGACTGTCTTGAATCAGCTCAGATGCACGAAATTGCAGCGAATTTGAAAAACGATCTGTCTTCATCAAAGTAGTGATTGAGAATGACATGCTCATATCTTGCTTCATCAGTATGCTTGATGACTCATTTGATTTTAAATCGTTTATTGTGAACATCATCTTGAGTAGTCTAGAAAAGATATTTCGATCTTTCGCTCTGATAAACATCAAAGTCACTGACATGATGTTCATAAATAATATATTGATTTCAGAGCTATGTGAACGCTTTGATATTCAGTCAATTTCACTGTTTAAATCGAAGTCAATTCATTCATATGACAAAATTCTCGATCGAAGATCTATTACACATGCTTTGTATATCTCAATCACTATACAAGAACATAAGAATGAAATGATGTCTTTATTAATAACTCATCTAAATCAGCACAAGATAATCATTGACAATCTTTGATTGAAAAGAAATCAAATTTTAATAGATTCTGCAAATAATTGAAGTCTATGTCAATGATCATCTTAAAGCAAACTACAAATTCGAAATCAGTAAATTAATTCATTGAATCAGCTCTTATATGAAAGCAAAGCACTCAAGTTGATCTTAATCAACATGAACTCATTCAGTCATTGAAGAAGAAAGAACTCATCAATATTATCATGATCAAAGTCGTTGCTTATCGAACTTTAGTCAAGAAGAAGAATGTCAAGATCTTTACATTGATCATTAGTGAAATCAACAAGATGCTTAGCTCAATCAAAGATTCAGCGAAACTGAATGAAATAATCTTTGTCATGTCATTAAAGAAACTGAAAAAGAAGCTTTCAATAGTTTATCATGACTTTCTGAACGTTTTTAACAGAGAAAAGACAACTTAGTTGCTCTTGCATCGATCATATGATCATAAGATTGAATTAAAAGATGAGAGTTAATCTTCTAAAAGTTGATTGTATCTCATGTTGAATCACAAGTTGCAGAAGATCAAGAAGTATCTAGAAGAGAACTTGAAGAAGAAGTTTATTACACTCAGCAAAGCTTCATTCGCTTCGTCAATACTATTCATTGAAAAGAAAAACGATAGTCTTCGCTTTTGCGTGAATTATTGAAAACTGAATGCTTTGATCAAAAGAGATCATTATTCAATACTCTTGATAGACGAAGTACTCGCTCGAATTCAAGACAGTAAATATCTGACTCGATTCAACATTATCATCATGTTCAATAAGCTTTGCATGAGCATTGAAAGTGAGAATCTAATCACATTCATCACTTTCTTCAATGTTTACAAGTATAAAGTAATGCTCTTCAAATTAATCAATGAATCAACATTCTTTCAGCACTATATCAACGACATGTTGTTCAACTATCTGCATAAATTCTGTCAGATTTATCTGAATGACATTCTCATCTACAGTAAAATCTTGAAGAAACATAGAACTCATGTGAAAGAGATGCTAGACAAGCTTCGTGAAGTTGATCTGCAGATAAACATTGACAAGTGTGAATTTAAGATTCAGAAGATCTCGTTTCTAAAACTACTGATATTCATCAAAGATTTACAAATGAACTCTCAAAAAGTAGATGTGATTTGAAGCTGAAAAGTGTTTCAATCATTGACTCATGTACAAATCTTCATTGACTTCTGCAATTTCTATCAACGATTCATAAAGAACCTCTTGAAGATCACTCGATCTATGATAAAGCTAACTTGAAAAGATCATTCATTTGAATGAACAGAGATTTGTCAGACGATCTTTGAGAAACTGAAGCAACAGATGACAACAGCTCTTGTTCTGAAGCATTTCAATTTGATCAGAGAAGTTATTCTGAAAATGAACTTCTTAAACTATGTCAACGACGAAGTATTGTCTCAATATGACGATGAAGACATTCTACATTCAGTGATCTTCTATAGCAAGAACATGATTTCTGCAGAATACAACTACGAGATCTACGACAAAGAGCTTTTGACTATTGTTCAATGTTTGAAGCACTGATGTCTTGAATTGAAATGTACTGATATTTTAATCAAGATCTTCATCAATCATCTGAATTTGAAGTACTTCATGATCATCAAGAAACTGATCAGACGACAGACTAGATGAGCTGAGAAGTTATTTGAATATAACTTCAAGATCATATATCAGTCAGAAAAGCAGAATCTGAAAGCAGACGCGCTGATCAGAATGTCAAACGTCAAGTCAGTTGAATCAAATGATGATCAAAAGCTATATCAGCATCAGATGCTATTGTCAGCAAGCACATTTGAACTGCAATCAATAGAAAATGATCAAAATCTGACTCAGATCTTGCTCATATTTGACTCAGATTCGAAACAGAAATCAAAAGCTAACGAGAATTCAATCGAAGAAATGATTTTCATTCAAAATTGAATTATAGTTGAAAATTGAATGAATCAACAATGTATTGATATTCGAACAGTCATAGATCAGAACAGAAGAACTTGTCAAGATATGAGTGTAGACAATTGCAGAGTACTGAACAAAGTACTCTGAAAGAATGATAGACTGTGAATCTCTCAGTCAATAATCACTCAATTGATAAGAGAAGCACATGATCTTTCGATCAGTGATTATTCTGACATGAATCGAATGTTAGACTTGTTAAGACGATCATATTGATGATCGAAGATGAGAACGACAATCAAACGCTACATTCAAAACTGTTACGTTTGTCGTAGATCAAAAGCATCAAGAGATCGAATCAATGAACTATTGAAGTCATTGTCTATATCTGAACAACGATGACAAGACATATCATTGAATTTCATTATTGATTTATTGAAAAGTGATGAAAGCAACGCGATTCTGACAGTGATAGATCGATTATCTAAAGAACGTCACTATATACTCTGTTGATCAGATGATGAAGAAACTTTCGTTGAACAAACAGTCAAGCTGCTGCTGATATGAATCTTCAGAACTCATGAGCTATCAAGATCAATAGTGTTCAATAGAAATTCATAATTCATATTGATTGTCTGAAAGTCTCTATGTCTGAGACTCAACATTAAGATGAAACTATTCATCAACTATCATTTACAAATCAATGATCAAATGAAAAGAGCGAATCAGAATGTAGAATGATATCTACGAAGCTACTGCTCATACATGCAAGATGACTGATTCATCTGACTATCTATGACTGAATTCGTCAATAACAATGCTATTTCATCATCAATTGAATAATCAGCGTTCTTTCTGAATAAGAGCTTTCACTCTCATATGAGCTTTGATTTGAATTCAACTGAATATGAGATCACTCAAGCTAGAATTCAAGTGAGCAAAGCAGAGAATATATTTGAACACATAAAATAATCATTAGCGTTGATCAAGCAAACATTAGCAAGAGTCAGAGTCACAATGAAGAAACAAATTGATAAGCATCGAAAGAAAATGATTTACAAGATAGATGACATGATGTTTCTGAATTCTAGAAACATTATGATTGCAAGATCATCAAAGAAACTGAATGATAAGATGCTAGAATCTTTCAAGATTCTGACTGAGATCAAACATGCATATTGACTGAAACTGTCATCGACAATGAAGATTTATTCAAAGTTCATCTTGAATCTACTACAACTGAATTCAAAAGACTCTTTGAAAGAACAATGAAATGAGTCATTTGATTCTATAGTGATAGATGATGAAGATGAATGAAAGATGAAGAACATACTAAACTTCAAACATTACAAAAGATGACTGCAATATCGTGTCAATTGAAAAAACTATGATGTCAATCTACATTGATACAATGTTGATGAAAATGAGTTCAAAGACTGCTTAAAAATTGTAAATGACTTTCATCAGAAGTATTTGAACAAGTCAAGTTAGAAATCAACTCAACAAGAATTGATCAATTAAACTGCAGCAATGAGAACATTGCTAAATGAAGAGAGAAAGTAATGTTGCGAGCATGCATCTCTGTTATCTCTGATTAGTCTAACATAAACTAGTATAAAGTTGTGAATAGAGCTGTTGTTGACACGCTAGCGACCTAGCGTGCCTTCGTGAGTAAAACTCACATCATGTTGCATCTTCTTTCTACTTCAGCTTTGAACTTCTAGTTAGAATACACTCATATGATTTGCTCTATGCAGACTCATAACAAGAAGTAACTCAGTTTTTTATCTGCTCACAAGAAGCAATATAACTCTTCATTTGCTTACAAGAAGTTAATTAATACTCAGCTCATTTACAAGAAATAAATTTCATTCAGTCTTGTCTTTCATCTGAAACAAGAAGTTTCTAGTTGTATTCTTCAAATCATTCAAAAAGAATACTCATCAAAAATCAAGTGTCAAAATTCTTCTTTTTTTAGAACTTCTGTTATCTTTCAAGCAGATCAATTCAATTAATCTTTTATACAACTTGACATAGTTGAGTTGAGAGTTTGAAGCTTTGATCATGCTGCTCATGTCAAAGACATTGAAGTGTTTAGCATCATTCTAAAGAAAATTAATGTCTTCTTGAATCTTGAATCAATCTCGTCTTCTAATCTAGACTCTGATGAGTCAAAATCGCGTCATGTGACTTTGACTATTTATTCAAAGAACAGCTTAACTCTTGCTCAGTTCTCATCTCACTCTCAAGACAGTATGTATGATAAGAATCATCATCTGAATCTTCATCAAATGAAAAAAAAATTTCATTTGACTGCATTCACGACACAAGAAGATTTTGAAGTTTATTGACAAAGTAAGAACGTCAATTCAGTCACAATTTTATCATTCAAATATTTCAAGTTTTTAAATGTCTTCTTCAAAAAGAACATTGATATCTTGTCTTTACATTAAGTTCATGATCATGTCATACATTTTAAAGAAGATGCTCAATTCTCAGTCTTCGCTTTGTATGACATGAGTCGTGACAAAATTCTAGAACTTTGTCGTTATCTGAATGAGAATCTGAGCAAAGATTTCATTCAAGTCAGTCACTTTCAGACAATCATCTCTGTTCTTTTCATCAAAAAACTCAAAGAAGAACTTTGCTTCTGCATAAACTATCAAGATCTGAATGTTATCACAGTCAAGAATTAATATTCTCTGTCTCTGATCTCAGAAACGCTGAATCATCTAAATTGAGCTAAAATCTTTATCAAGCTGAATATCATTTCTGCGTTCAATCAACTTTAAATCAAAGAAGAAGATGAAGCTCTCATCATTTTTTGCACTTAATTTGAATTATTCAAGTATTTAGTCATGCTCTTCAATCTATGTAATAAATTTGTCTTGTTTCAAAAGTACATCAACAATACTCTTTGCAAACATTTAAATAAGTTTTATACAGCTTATTTGAATGACATCTTGATCTATTTTGACAATGAACTTGAGCATGAAATTCATGTCAAGCTCATTCTGCGAAAGCTGCAAGAAGCAGATCTTCAAATGAATATAATCAAATGTGAGTTTCACATCACTTAAGTCTCATATTTAGAATTGATAATCATCATTGAAGAAGTTAAGATGAACTCTTTTAAAATAAACATTATTATTAACTGACTCATTTTGATCAATGTTAAAGACATTCAAAGTTTTCTAAATTTCATGAACTTCTATAAAAGATTTATTTATGACTATAATAGAATAACTATCTTGCTCACTCGTCTCATCAGAAAAGATGTACTCTTTGTCTGATCTCAGAAATGTCAAATTGCATTCAACATTCTTAAGAAAGTCTTCATTTTCAAGATTATTCTTTGTCACTATAATTCAGATCACAAGATTATGATAGAAATCAATGCTTTAAACTACGTGTTTGAAAACATTCTTTTTCAATATGATGAGAACAAAATTCTTCATTCAGTCGTTTACTTTTTGAAGAAGCATAACTCAATTGAGTGTAACTACGAGATTTACAATAAAGAATTCATGATCATTGTTTGCACTTTCAAGAAATAATGATCAGAGCTCAAAGACTTTATTTATTCTGTCAAGATGATCATGAATCATAAAAATTCTAAGTATTTCATGTCAATTAAGCAGTTAAATCATCATCAAGCTCATTGAAGTGAGTTTCTATCTAGATTCAACTATTGCATCACTTATCATTTCAGCAAGATTGATGATAAGTTGAATGCTCTGACACATCACTCAGAAAATCTTTCTAAAGAGAAAGATACATTCAATTCTCAATATTAATATCAACATCAAACAATTTTAAAAACTCATGTTTTAAATCTTGATATTGTTGAGAATCTTGCTCTTGACATCTTCAACATTAAAGTCATGAAGCTTCAATCACAAATCATCACTCTAAATTCAGTTCAGTTACATCTGTTTTTAATTATTTCAGCATTTTTGCAAATTTTAACTTTCATGAATTTAGAAATTGAAGAATTCAACATTAAAGATGTTGAATCTCAGCTAGATTAAAACATTTTGAATCTTGATGAAGATTTTGCTGATACTTTCACTCAGACATTGTGAAAGTAAGTCAAAATCAATGACAAATTTGCAATTCAGATAATTGAAGCACTTTGCAATAAAGCACGACATCACAACAAGATCTCTCTAGTTGAGTGTGAAAAACATGAGAATCATCTATACTTTCAAGAAAGAAAGTATGTGCTCAACTCAAATAAACTACGTCTTCATATCATTCAGCTCACTCATGATAATGTTGTCAATGATTGTTATGATCTTGAGTCTATTCTCGATCTATTCTCGACTTTATTCTCGACCCTATTCTCGATCTATTCTCGATTCTATTCTCGATTTATTCTCGATCTCGATTATCTCTAATTGAGTCTAGTGAGCATTTAAGCTAAAGATGATGTCATCGAGTCTCTGCATTATCTGTGTAAGACGTCAACTCTTTCGAGTCTAGCACAGAGATCAGAAACACACATATAAGCTGCGAGTTCTATTCTGTAAATACTTTTCTTTCTTAACATTTATTTATTAGTTAAATGACACTCATATGACTCGCTCTATGCTGATCTCTAACAGTAGATAAATGCTAATTAACTATTCTGCTATCAACGTGTAAATAATACGAAATAATCTACTTCTATTCAGAAAATTCGCAAGAGATTCTTTGAATTACTTTCATCAAAACACACATTCAAATTTATTAAATCAATCACTCAATCTTATCACAATCAAATCTATTTATCTATCTTTATCTTTCTTACAATGACACGCGACTCTGAATCAATTGAGTCATGAACAGCTCGTCTGCTTAGAAGCATTGCTAGTAGATGAGTTTTTCTTATTTCTTTCGATGCTTCAGCGAAATCTCAGAATGCTGCTATCTCATGAAACATCAACACAAGTCAACAACTTCGTCAATGAGTTATCAATCAGTCAGATGAGATCATCAAGATGCTGATCGAGCTAAAAGATCAACGAGACATGATTTTGAAACTCAATAAGCAATGAATTGATTTACAAGTTGATCACATCAAGAGACTTGATGAGCTAGAGATCAATTAAACGACAATAGACACTCAAGAAAAGACTATCATCGAACTATGAAAGAAAATATTGAATCTCAAAAAGAGACAGCGTTCAGCGAATCAATCTTGATCTCGACAGTCTATAAAGTCTCAAGCTTCTATCAAGAATCGTACTTGACGAAAGTCATTCACTTTATTTGACAATGATCATCACAAGTTCTTTAAGTTTTCGAACTCATTTATATTCACTGATGAAAATGAATCAACATGAAACAGCTGAAGAATCAAGATAAACGATAAGCTTCAGACAAATGTTGATCACTTCGATAATGAGAATATCTGTATTGTTTATGTGATATCTAGACTAGAAGATGATGCTGCTGAGCACATCTTCGCTCAACATCGACATGATGCTTTGCATTCATACATCTCGATCAATAAACTATTTAAGCATCTGAAAGAAATATATGATGAACTGAATAAAAATCAAAAGTGTCGTCGTGAGTACAATGCTCTGAGACAAGCAGACAAGTCTTTCAATGTCTTCTACTTCGACTTTATGAAGCTATTCAACTATCTCAAATACGATTATTACATTCTGATGAATGATCTTCAGAATAAAATCAATAATCGCTTGCAGAACGCTTTATCAGTCTGTTCAGAGAACTTTACTTCGCTCACTCGCTTAAGAATCTTTCTTCAAGATGTGAATAGTAAACAATGAGTCAATTATCAGCTTCGCAGCGAATGTTGCATTGTCATCATCAAAGTCACTGTTGTATCTGATAAACGTGCTACTTTTCTGTCAGTAACAACTTCGATAATCGATTATGTTAAGTCAACTATCTCTTCTATCTTTAAGTCAGCAAGATCATCAATTATCTGTTACATCTGCAAAATCTTCAATCATTTGTTCAAGAATTGTTCTCAGCTGAACAAGATTGACACTTCTGCATCTCATGCATTCACTCTTCGTCTACATGAGATTATCATTTCAAAGAATAAAGAGAATAAGAAAATGTCTTTCGAGAATAGCGAGACAAAAAACTAGAGACTTTCATCAAAGACGCGATGAAAGATGTGTTAATTTCTTCAACGATGAGCATGTCAAATGATTCTTTTGCTTCTGAATCTTTGACTATTGAATGTGTACTTTCTAGCAATGAAATTAGTTACTCATTGAAGTCATTGATTGACATCGAAGCTGCTGACTATTCGTTCATTGATGAAGTGATCGCGCAAATTGTTTGTGATCAGTTGCAAATCAAACTTCTGACTTTGATCAAAGCAAAGTCAATACGAGAATTCGATGATCATTATGCAAAAAGACTCATTACTCATGTCATTTATTCAAATCTAACGATTCAAGATCATACAGTAGACATCACTTTTATGTTGATCACTCAATTAAAACTATTAGAGATCAGCATAGAGCGAGTCATATGAGTGTCATTTAACTAATAGATAAATACTAAGAAAGAAAAGTATTTACAGAAAAGAACTCAATTCTTTATATGTATGTTTCTCAGCTTTGTGCTAGACTCGAAAGAATTGACGTCTTACACATATGATGCAGAGTTTCAATGACATCACTACTAGCTTGAATGCTCACTAGACTCAATTAAAATGAAACTCAGATCAGAGCTAGAAAGAATAGACGAAGACTAGAATCATAACATTACTTTTTCTTCTCGAATATTCATGTTCGCATGAATGTTGTTTCTTAGTGCGCTTTTCTTGAATATTTAATATGAAAGTCATCGATCATCTCTTGAGCGTTCATAAATTCGTTGTCGTCAGCGTTATACCAGTTGAGATCGTTGTCATAGCTCTTTCATTTGACTTGATATTGAAGTCGTCTTCGATATCATCGAGAGTTCAATATATCATTGATTTTTCATTCGTCTTCATCGTTTATCACTATTGATTTCGAAGATTCATTCTTCTGATCAGACAGAGAGTCATTAACGACGAGACGAAAAAGCTCTGAATGAAATACATCATGTATATGCATAGTCTTGAGTAGTTTCAATTTATAGAATGAGTCAATGAGATCAATGATCTGAAAAGAATTGAGCATCTTGTCATTCAATTTTTTGAAGAGTCTCGCTGTAATGATGTTTCGTTCGTTCAAAAACATTCTTGATTCAATCTTATAATTGATTTTCTTTCTATGCTTGTTAGCTTGATTCATCATTTGTTTTCATGTTTTGATCAGAACTTCACGAGCGAAGATTAATGTCTTGTTCATTTGTTCAGATATATTCTTGATTTGATCAATCTGCAAGCGTTCGCGAATGCTTTCATACTCGATGATGTCAGAGTTGAAGCTCATATGAGAATGAAAGTTCTTGTTCATGAAGAAGAAGATCAAGAAGATGACTGAGAACAAGACGTTATTGTTAACAAACTCGATCATGAGTAGTCACTTAAATCAGTCGTTCTGCATATATGAACAGAAGAATCAAAGATATCGCTTGATGTTCTGATTGACTCATTCGCTTTGATCATTGATCTGAGAATGATAGATGATAAACAATCAAAGAAAAATGTTCAGTCGTTTGCAAAGAAACTTTCATAGTATAGAGATGAATTGTGAATCTCGATCAGATATTATGAAGCTTGATAAATCATGAGTTCAATATACTTATTAAATCAGCATTTCAGCTGTCTTTTTGACAGTGATATTTTCATCATTAATGATGCAAGAAATATAATGTCTTTCTTTTGACAATCTGCAGATGATCGTCAGAATAGCGTTGTACTCGCTTGAATCAAATAGATTGATAATAAAGTTCATTGCTATGTCTTGTCATCGCTGTTCAGATATCAATAAAGATTGAAGCAAGTCATTTGATTTATTTCTAGATGTCTTTGAACGTTGACAGATATAGCAGTTTTGAATATATCGATTTATCGTTTTTCGCATGAATGATCAATAGTAGTTTCGCTTTATGACTTTCACAGTTCTAAGAATATCAGAATGATCAACTGATGATTGATTGTGCATCTCACGAATCAGATTCATTTGTAGAAGCTCGTTGAATGAGACTCATAACTGACTATCATAATACAAGATTTCATTCTGAGTTCAACAATTCTTCAATTTGATATCTTCATATTGTGTCTTGTCTCTTGCTATTGCTTCGCGAAGTAGCGTACAATTCTCGTCGATCTCATTAGTCTCAAAAATCTGTTTATAGATTGATTCACTGATGTTCTTCTTTAGATCAGCAATTTTCATTCGATTTGAAGTCAGAATAGTGATTCATTGATAGCGAATGCGCTCATCTTCTGAATCTCTGAGCATGACGTCAGCTTGATGAGTTAATGCATCGATCTTGATGTTCTGTTTGTCAAATCAATACATTATTCTGAAGTTGAAATCAGCGAGCTTTTGAACTCAATGCATCTGACGTCTGCTCAGCTCTTTATCTTTTATCAACGAGATGAGCGCTTGATGATCGATGAACATCTTGATAGAAATGTCAGTTAGCTTCAGTTCGAGTCATCAGTGTTCAAATGCTCAAATGATGATCAGAAGTTCTTTATCATATATTTCGTAGTTGCATTCAGCAGAAGACATGTTCTTGCTATAGAAGACAATTGAATGTCACGATTTTAGCATGTGTTACTTGAAAGATGTTGAGAAAAGAGATGTTAGATCACTTAGATGATGTTGAACAATATTATAGATGATGATAGGCGTAAGATTATCAGTGATGTTATAAGAGTTCTTCGATATGAATGATACTCAGCGTTCATGAGGTATAAGAATCTCTGAATGATCTCTTTCTTTTCTTTCTTCTTCATGCAACGTCTTGTATCTAAAATCTAGTTATTAGAATTTCATTCTGATTTCATTCAGCTCTCAGTTCGTGACATTACGTTGCATCACACTACATCATGAGTCAATTCGAGAATATCAGCAACATTCTGTCGTCGACATCTCTAGCTTCGATCAACGAACTCATCACTGTCGTTCAGTTTCAAACTCACGTCAACAATGCTTTCGAAGCGTGATACACTTTTCTGATTGAACTTCAAACTTGATTCAACGACATCATCATTCAGTATATCAACTGAGTCTCAGTCTGTCAACAAGAACATGAGCAAACTCAGATTGAACTTAAGCAGTCTCAGATCAATAATGAAATCTTGTCAGAAATGATTCAAGAACTCAAGAGCATGAGCAGAATCAATATCAAATCAGAGAAATATTCGAATTCAGAACTCTATATCGAAGAGCGAGAAAACAAGCTAAATCAGTTCATCTTCGAGCTGATCAGCAAGCTGGAGTTGAACGCGAATCGTTATTCAACTTTCGAGTCTCGTCTTCTGTATGAATACAGTCGCTTATCGAGAAACGCTGTCGCTCAAGCGTTGTCGCGTATGACTGCTCAGCATGACAAGCTAGTCATGATTGAGCAATTAGTTGTCTTGTTAAGACAAGTCTTTGATGATTCAGACAAGCAAGAAATCACTCAGCGATTCATTTCAGCTCTAAGAATGCAAAATCGCATCTTCATTGAATATTTATTCGATTTTCAGCAGCACATTGATGCAATCAAATATGACGTCGTAATTCGAAAATTCAATCTGAAGAATGAACTATTCAGCGAGCTCAAAGCTTTATTGATTCAGATGAATGTCAGCAGTCTGAACTATGAGCAGTTGATTATCAAATGTCAGCAATTGAATAGTCGATATCGCATCACAGTACAGAATCTTTTCAAGTCAAAAGCAGTGATTCACTTTGTCTCTGTGACTTCTACAGTTTTCGCGTATCTCGTCAAATATGCGACATTCTCGACAGGCTCGAAAGCTACGATCTCGAGCTCGAGAAATTTCATGAACTTATCGATCGTCAACATGAAGAAACAAGATTCACTGATTCTCGAGAAGCATCAGCATCGCATGATCAATCATCTGTGTCTATACTGCGATAAGTCTGAGCATCAGACTGCGATCTGCAATTCAAAGCTCAAGATTCAGCTACAAGTCGTCTCATTATTCGCTCTTGCAATCTCTATCGACAATCTCGCTTTCAATACTTCTCTCGTCTTGAGAAAAGTCTAGTCTCTGCGTACAGTCGCTCGCAGAGACAATCGAACAGTCTGAAAATCTCTGCACTCTCAGTTAGCTCGATTCATCGATTAGAAAAGAAGATGAACAATGATCATCTCGTGCTCTCAGATAATCTAGAAAGCAATAAAATCAATGTCAATCTTTCTGTTTTGATTGATATCGACGTCATCGATTATGCATTTATTGATGACTCTTTCGCGCAAAGACACTTTCTGCTCTGTTTTTCTTTGTCTGAAATCTGTATTCTTCAAAGATTTGACGATCAATCAGTCGTATTCAATTCAATCACTCATTACGCTCTTGTCAAACTTTGAGTTTCAAGCGAGAAGCTTGAAGAAACTCTCTTTTATGTCACTCAACTTTCACAATTTTCAGTTGTTCTAAATCTGCTTTGATTAAAAAGTCATAAAGCAATTATAGATCTGCGTCATAATCAGCTCATCTTTGAATCTCAAGTCAACTCAGAATTCGTACTCGAAACTCTCTTGAGCATCTCGATTTCAACTGTGTCAATATCAGCTTTCTTGACGTCTTCGTCTTTGAAACATCTGAAGATCTACGCTATAGATAGTGCTTCGTTTCTGCGACTCACTAGAAAAAAGAATCATGATCTGTTTGTCATATTCATGAGAAATATCAACAAAGCTCTGAAAATCACGTCTTTCGTTGATTCTGTCACGCTATTGCCTCTTGAATATGATGACTTTCTAGATGTTTTCTCTAGCGAATTGACGAACATTCTATCTGAACGACGTCTCTATGATCATAAAATTCAGCTGCAGAAGAGCAAAACTTCTATCTTCGAGTCTTTATATGACATGTCTCAAGATGAGCTTCAGATACTAAAGAAATATCTGAAGAATAATTTGATCAAAGACTTTATTCAAGTCAGCTCTTTTCTCGCGATCTCTTCGATACTCTTTGTTAAAAAATCAAGCGAAGAACTCAGATTTTGCGTGAATTATTGAAATCTGAACGTCATGACAGTTAAGAATCGATATTCATTACTTCTCATTCAAGAAATTCTAGATCAACTGACTAAGATCAAGTACTACATCAAGTTAAATATCATTGCAGTCTTTAATAAACTGCGAATGACTTATGAAGACGAGTGAAAGATCGCTTTCCGAACACGTTATGACTTATACGAGTACAACGTTTTGCTCTTCAAACTCACAAATAAATCATCATCATTTCAGAACTTCATTAATGACACTCTGCATGACTTCTTGAACATTTTCTGCATCGCGTACATGAATGATATCTTGATCTATAGCAACAGCAAAAAGAAGCATACTCAGCATGTTCATCAGATACTGAAGCGACTTAGAGTCGTTGAACTACAGATAGATATCGAGAAATG
>JAABUO010000356.1_pt1 | contig 96828 bp, 98 predicted proteins | sample 5559291 | NCBI WGS metagenome assembly JAABUO01 (sample SAMN10711878, study PRJNA513372) | rock metagenome | isolation source: Antarctica rocks | place: Antarctica: Victoria Land, Finger Mt sud
TTTGAATCGATAAATAAAAAAAAAAAAAAAAAAAAAAAAAAATCATCAATCTATTATTAATATATGATTATTTATCAAATGACATTCGCTTTTGAGTCTTTTAGTAGATTCTTCACGAGTAGAAAGAATATATGCATATTTATTGATAGCTGTATTTGAATAATCAGAAAGAGTCAAAATATGTTTGATATTTGATGCTTTTAATGCTTGATGATGTGTTTCAGAGATAAGAATAGCAAAATTTTCAAATTGTCAGATCTGTGATTGATTATTGATTGATTAACTATTAATCTATGAATAATAACATACATTTTCGTCTTCTGCGTCATCAGAATCACTAGATACTGAATTCTGATCACTCAGATTACGAAACTTCTCAGTATTCTCATTCATACTCAAAGATCAGTAAGTTGAATTGATAAATAATCATTTCTTGATCAATTATTGATTAATTATCAATAGAATTGATGTGATATATTTTAGAGAATTAGAAATTCTACGAATGTTGATGCTGTTATCTACGATTTTAGATTACATTATCAGTAGCTCGAAAAAGCGGAATTATGCGCATGGTTACCTGATCATGCTCGGACATTTTGCATGGTTCACCGAGCTTTAGTGTTGGTCTGTCGACCTGTAGTCTCAGGAACAATCGCACTTAAAATGCGTGCCCTGGTCAATCAGGGTCGGATGACGTTGAGATGCGGGCCGATTCCGCGTGTTTACCATGCTTATCACATGACTTGATTACAACGAAAAGGTAGGTACCCACGGTACCTAAGGCTTACCAACGCCGACACTCTCCCACCCAAAACATCTTCTCCCTCCACCTACAACACCTCGCCCATATCCTCAACCTCCATCCGATTTTAGCGATCCAGCGGCCTACCAATGGCGCATACACGCTCCGTATGGCAAGGAGAAGTGGAGCCTTAATAGGGAGATGAGGTTCAGGACTCTAAGAGTGCGACCCATGATGGGGGTGCAGAGCTTGGGGAGAGGGTGGACGTCGAGGTTGAGTGAAGGTTGGGGCTGTGGGTTTTGCTTTGGTGGGGCCGGTTGGAGGAGGGGGGTAGGAGGCAGCAGATGGGGATTGATGGGGGGGAAGAGAGGGTTTTGGTCATGAGAGGGGGAATACCTGTTAGGTTATTTTCGTTTGGAGACATTGTATGGGGAAAAATCTCCTCCAGAAAAATGACTGTGCCCATCATTTGGGGCTCGAATGATTCTACCCTTTGCGTAGGTTGTTCTCCCCCGTCTCGAGACCGTAGTCACGAAGAAAACAAGGAGCGAATGCCAATAGCTTGATGCATGGTCAAAAGTTCCCTCAAAAAGTTTCCTGGTCATCCTGAGCCCCCTCTGCTTCCGCTGGTATCTCAAAACCCTCCTAGAGACAATTCGTCAACTTTGCTTCACCATCCGGAAGTGAGAAACTTACCTCTGTAGAATATAGAATCGCCTGAATATGCTTAATCAACCCATCCTCATCCTTTTCAATTTCCGGATCCGCCTCCACTGCCTGCTGCAATAGCAGCTCAATATCTCTTAATTTGCTGAAGTAGAAATCCCTTTCCCTCTCCAACCCTGTTACCGTCTCCTTGAGGGCCGCATTTTCCTGCATGGCGGCTGCAGATGCTCCTCCTCCACCAGTTGCCCGCGCGCCCCTTACAGCTGGCGCAGCGGTCGGAGTTGTGCCTTGTCGGGCTGCTCCTGCACCGGAGTTACGAGATGATGGTGCTGCAGTTGCGGTTGGTGCACCTGAACCTTTCCGTCGTGCTACGGCATCATAGTCTCCACCAGGATAGTATTGGTCCCAATATCGCTTTGACCATTGGAGGAACGCTAGGTTATCCTGCATCTTACATTTGATGAGTGATTCGACAGGTACGGGGCGGTCGATTTGGTGTTTTGTGAAGCAATCTATCGAAGTGCATAGGTGTGAGCCTTTTGCCAACGAGCTTGGACAGAGGCAATGCTTACTTTGAAGAATTTTGAAGTTTTGTAAGTATGCATATTCCGTGTTGACATTGAACTTGACTCTCGACATTGGTAAGTCCTCTGCAACAAATTAGCGTAAGGTTCGTACCCACAGGATGGCAATGCCTGTTGTACGTACGGAATATGCTGTCGTATATTTGGCATAGCGCTGCTCTGGCAGATCGAGAGACTATTAGCTTACGCTCTTCCCTTCCGTACAGCCCTGTTCATAGACGATTCAGTGGGCAGTCGTACCCAGTCCCGCATTGCTCGACCTTGGTAACATTCAGTTGGAGTAGATTGTTAAGCCACGACAGCAATTCCTGCCTACAGGATTGAGTGGGTCAGCAATGCAGAGAATACAGGCTGGCAGAAAGCAAGGCGAGTTGGCCTTGTACCTTGATTCACCCATGATGGGCGATGCCTTGAATGTAACCACCGGAGAAAGTTGGAGGGAGAAAAACTTCAAATCGGAGATGTGCCGCAAAGTTCGAGGTTCAGCGACAAAAAGGATGGAATGTTTGTTGATTCCCCCCCCCAGTGTTAAAAGTTTTTGTACAGCAGTGCTTGTTTGTCGCGAACATCACTGTCCCGGCAATGTACCATGGATCTCAATGGCGCTTACCAGGCACGCCAGGCCAATCATTGATATGCGACCGCTAGAACAGCCCTCATTCTAAACACTCGTTTGGGGAAGATTTCTCTTTGGCCCTGTTCGCCCGGGACCTGAAGTTCTCCTGGGACAAATGGGAGTGGCATATCCTTGGAAATTATCAATACATATACAGCATCTAGGTTCTATGAAGAAGGCCGAGGAAAGACCCCTAGCTCGAGGACAAATATAAGTACAAGGAGGTAAGAAGCACAATATGCACGCTCACAATTGCTACGATAGCAGTCTAACGTCTATGCCAATGCGAGAAGATTTGCAGACCTCGCCCAGTATAAGGTCAACTCTCTATCCGTCCGTAATATTATCCCTCCAGTAGCTCCACTCCAGGTAGCTGGTAGCCAAAATCCATGATGACCGCACGGCTATCTTGACTCGTAGCGATAATGCGTCGATAATCCGCTTTGGCGCTGAGAATCCAGCTCGTAGTCCATCCCGTGAAATCAACAATTGTATCTCCAGTGCGAAGGTCGTAGGCCCTGACGCTTGTGTCGTAGCTTCCACTAATGATTCTTCCATTCGCGCTATCAAGATGTAGTGAACGGACAAGGCTTTTGTGACCCTTGAGTTCTCGAACTAGCTCTCCTGTGTTCGTATCAAATTGATAGATAACCTGATCATTGCCGCCGGCTAAAATTGTTCTTGAGTCTGGGCTGAACTCGATGCAAGCCATACCTCGATCTTTGCTGGGAAATTCTTTGATGCAAAGACCCGAGGTCAGGTTCCAAAGCTTCGCAACTCCGTCACCGCTGGCGGAAACCACTAGGTTCCCCCTCAGTTGTACTGCATTGACCGGTCCACGATGTCCATTCAGGCTTCGAAGAAATTCGCCTGTACGCCGATCCCATAGGCAAACCGTCATATCTTTAGAACAAGAAACGATGTGTTTCGTATCAAAGCAGACATCCAAAACACCAGCAGTATGATGACAAAGTCTTCGGACATGCTGATAGCCGAGCCGGATATCCCAGACTATCAATGTAGAGTCCGAAGAACCAGTCACTATTATTTCTTCGTCATATTGCAAGCATAAGATTGAACCGTGGTGATACTCCGAGGTCGGGCCACTGTTGTACTCAAAGACGCTAGATGGGGAGAAGACCTTATTGCATGGTCTGTGGCCACGGCCGGTCACATTGGTTGGGAGAGGAGCGATAGGAGGCTCACTTCTACTTGGGACTCCTAGCACTTTAATACATTCATAAGTATGGGCGTCCCAAACCCGTACAGTTCGGTCTCTGGAGCCCGTGATGATTTTGTGCCTATTTGAAGTCAGCAGCAACTTGCCAGTTGATATTGGGTACCATACTCATCGAACTGGACACAATAGACACAATCAGTATGTCCTTCAAGATATATCGCAGCCGCGTAGCCGTCCGCCCACCGCTGGTGGAGAGCCTTCCGGGCTTTCCACATCATTTTCCAATCCTGATCTCCAATGTTTTTACCCAATCCTTGGCCCCCAACTTGAGCAACAGCCGATGGAATTGGATGAGTTTGTCGTGTATATTTGTATTCATGGTGGAAGGCATGCTTCCAGCTATGACGCGAGCTAGCCGAGCGCTGCCACCTATGGGAAACAAGCTCGACGTTGGTCAACGAGGTGGCATCAAGGTAGGAGAGGATTTGCGCGACGAGTTCTTCAGGCAGTGCAGCAGATGGGTCTAAATGAATGTCAACACCACGGGCCACAACCAAGGATCTCAATCACAAACCTTTGCGTACAACTGGAGTTGTACTATTTGTGCTCTCCCCTCCTCGATCTCGCACTTCTATGCCAATACCACTTTCGCAGTCTTTAGTGACTATTGGCTCCGACAGTCTCATGTTCCTTGTGGACTCAAGCATTTCATTTTGTGCAGCGGCTGCTGCCCTTGCCGCCGCCCCGCTTGTGGTACTATCTGGAACTTGAGGCGGTTCAATGCCAATCCCGGGTATTGGTAGCATCTCAGCTCTATTCCGAAGTGGGCGACCGTCACGTGGTGGATTGGCGGTGTTCTGGGCGCGATGACGGCGTCCAAGTGTAGTACTCATGCACCTCCGGAGCCATCCACGTGGTGCTGGTGAGGGACCGGGATCTTGCTTCGAAGTAATACCCTTCAATGGTCTCCAAAAGCTCTTCGACGGCCCCTTGCTATTCTGCGGCTCTGTGTTAGGTGATCCATGGAAGCTCTTGGACCTTTCTGGTGTAGTTCTCCAGGGGAGAATACTTTTGTTTTCGATTGCATGTTGTTGTCCATGGATGCCGTTACCGGGCTTCGAAGAGAACAGACCTGCTGTGCTGGTTTCATCGTTTTCTCTTCGGTACCCATTCTTTGCATTCGGAGCATCTGGGTCCTCTCCGCCAAGCTCTGCTAGCATGCAAAAGGAACTACTATTCGAGCCTTCACCATGGTCGAGAAGCGCCTTTTGCACCCAGGGTTGTTCACCTGTTTCGTGATTCTTCCTCGAGAACAATGATGGCCGTCTCCGACAGGGGAATAAGCGTGCAAGGTGACGGTAGTCTGATCGATCCATGGTGTTGATGTGAAATGTTTGTCTACCACCCCATAATCATGATAATCACAGTCGATGGGAGTTCCCATATGTCACACTACTATGTGCCATTTGTCGCAGTATTCTGGTTGCGCGAGAAGGCAAGGTAGTCAGCATGACATATCGAAGAGTTGAGTAAGGAACGTCTAAGGGCTCGACCGAACAAGTAAGGTACAGACAAGGTATGTGATGACTGCAGATGGGCTACTGGACAAGAAGGAGGCGGACGTCCACAAATTCCAATTCTCGTAAGGAGCGTGTTGGGGGCAACCCAATGGCTTTGTGGAGTGAGTTACCTTATTATTGTAGAGAGTAGAAATTACGGTGAGTTCGCATTTCAGCCTCGGGGCCACCCCGGCGCTTACCTAAGGTAGATCTACGAGTACTGTGGCATAACTCCAGTTTGCGATGAAATTTTACTTTCTTCACCGTCGCGAACAAACGTTGTCCGCCATGGGGATGTCACAAGTAATCCCTCAGCCCTTGGGGGAGCACAATGAGCTGTTTGTAGACGACCATAGTTCTTGCCCCAGTCTATTTAATATTCATTAATAAAACCATTTCCCTGGCGACGCTTCAAGGAAGCGCTTCCCAACTTTCTCAATGCTGAGAAGAAGTAGAAGCCTCAAATTGTTCGACATGTATCAGAAGTAACAGGAAGATTAGGACGTGAAATCCAATTTGCTGACCACTATCTTCACTACATCCTTATGTCCACCATGCCGTTTAAATCTTATCCCAGATTTGTTTGTCAATTATTGTTGTGAGTAACTTGCAAAAAGAACATTTTTCGGATCTGCTCCAGGCAGACTGTAATCTGGTTCAATAATCAAAGTTTATCACGGATATGTGCAAAGGATGTAGAATATGTATCGGGAGGGCCTCAAACGCTGCCAGCAAGCAAGGGAGCAAAACATTCATTGGTTCTGTCGTCCATGTTCATGGACATCACCTTGGGTGCTTTAATAAGGAGATCCATGTGGACAGAAGCCAGAAACCCTTCGCTCAGGATGGAGATGGCTACTTATGCGAATACCAGTATATCAGTGCACACCGACCTTTTCAAAGGGAAAGAGAGCATTCATCCGGTAGAGCCTTTCTGTAAAGGACATAGCGAGCATTTGAAGCAACATCCGAAGGAGTTAACAGAGTGTCCATTTCTTAGAGAAACCATAGGCTCAATTGTAATATCTACATCCGCCTCTTTGATATCCGAGCGTGGTGAGCAGTAGTTGGAATCATCTCAGTTTTCCACGGCTGTTCTTTTCTCGAACCAATACTCGGCAGGATACCTGTTGCGTAAGTTATCATATTCGCAGCATTTAGTTCTCTGCTGAGCCACTGCACTACGATCAGGTCAGCTCCTCTTGAATCTGCGCGATAAATGCGGTTCAAAACTTGATGGGTAATGCACCAACGGCGCGTCAATTGCAAGTCACTTCAAACTTGGAACTATCAATGTGTGCGCGGTACGTGGCAGGTGTTCCTATACTGAGGCCAAACTTTCCCATACTGGACATTATATACTCTGAGTACAAAGTCCATAGGCACCCTCCACTACCAAAAAGTCTTGGGTTGAAATATAAAAAGACCGAGACATTGAACGCCACAGAGAACATCCAGGCAGAGCTGTTGCGGTAGAACACACGCGGAGCCAATGTGGTTGTCATCATAGAACATATGGAGGATTCTATAGCGTCACGTCTGGAAGTAAAACCGACTGGGTACGTACCTAGTAGGCAGGCTTTCGGTCTGCCAGTGTACACTTCAAGTCTAGGACTTCAACAGCTAGATAATTCTAGATTATTCGAGACGTTAATGCAGGTCTCGGTCAAAGTACCAGGCTGCTGGTGTCCCAGCCCAAAGGACATTTTCATGGGTCTGCTGATATAGAGTATAAGCTTCGATGAAAGCAGACTATCAAAGCCGATGATCGAAGAATCTGATTACTCGCGTCGTTGAATCTGTATTCCGTGCAGGCAGAACCTTCCACAAGTGGTAGTTTCATCTCGCACTTTGTGGCACAGAGATCGAAGGGTGGCTGGCGCCTTACCCGATACGCTTAGCGACAAGTAATCTAAAGCTTAAGTCAATTCTCGATGTTCCTGATCCTCAGGCACGTCGAAGGCCTAACAAGTACCACTGGGAACACAAACTGTAGATGCAGATGCAGATGCAGATGCAGATACGGATACGGATACAGACACCCTAGGAATCATGCAATGCACCGCAATAATCTCCCCACTGCATACAACTCGGGAATCGAGCTATTCCATGAAATCACTGCTACAGAACAGCCACGATGCTACATCTCGTCTATGATGCACGCTGATGCCTCTTTGCCTGAACCTTCTTACAATTGCTATGCTATTTCCACTGCGTGGTGTCTTCTCCCTGGGTCATCCACGCCTAACCCCATGCCTCGATTAAGGCTGACTACATATGTATGCATGATTCGGCGATGCGAAAACTCTCTTCGGCTAGCTGTTCGCCACCTTGAGAATGTTTGCTCTGGCCCATGTGCAGACCGTGCAGACCGCAAATCTCCTCCATACCGTGTTCCCTCGCAATCCAGACCCAGTTCCCTTCCAAGAACATGTTTGATCGGGTCGTGACGTTGGTCACTACCGCCATGTCCGATCTCAATCCGGACATGTCCGTGTACTTGGACGATGTATATACAGTCCCAGTCCTCCTTCCAAATCTTGGGTACATAATATTTTTAGCCAGTATTTCCTTGTCACCATGTTCGCGTTCGCTCTTCTGTTGATTGGCTTTGTAAATTTGTCATTCTCCAAGACTGTACATTACGATTGGGATATCACTTGGGTGACTGCAAGCCCTGATGGGTTTGCAAGACCTGTCATAGGTATCAACGGACAATGGCCATGCCCTCAAATAGACGTCGATATGGGGGATAGGGTCGTCGTCAATGTTTACAATGCCCTTGGTAACCAGTCTACCACTCTCCACTGGCATGGTATATTCCAGACGGGCAGTTCCACAATGGATGGGGCTTCTGGGATGGGCCAGTGCCCTATTCCTCCAGGTGGCCGCTTCAAGTATGATTTCGAAGTACGCAGTCTCTTATTCCTACCACTGGCAAAGATTCTAACGCAGAAACAGATCAACCAACCCGGCACATACTGGTACCATTCGCACAACATGGGCCAGATGGGAGATGGTCTTCGCGGTCCTATCGTTGTTCATGATGCTAAGGCGCCTTATGCTGGTAAATTCGACGAGGAGATTACGATGACCCTTTCGGACTGGTATCACGAACAAATGCCAAACCTTCTCAACTACTACGAGTCCACGACGGACGAGAATATCAGAGGAGGATTAGAGCCTGATGCTGATAGTGGCCTAATCAACGACAGCCAGAATGTGTCGATCCCGGTCAAGCCTGGCAAGACCTATCTCATCCATATCGTCAACATTGGCAATTTCGCTGGTCACGCCATTTACTTCGACGGTCATCCTTTCACCGCTGTTGAGATAGATGGAGTGTATGTGGAGCCAAGGTTCATAGGAACTCAGAATATACGCATTGCTACTGGACAAAGATGGAGTTTCCTCGTCGATACCAAGAATAGTACCGACAAAAACTTTGCTATCTTTGCAACTTTGGACATCAATATGATGTTTCCACCCAAGGGTATCCCTCCTCCTGGATACAATCCCAATATCACAGCATGGCTGGTTTACGACGACAAGAAACCGCTCCCGCCACCTGTTGATATTCATGGGTTCGACTTCTTTGACGAAATGAATCTAGTCCCTTACGATCACCAGCCCATCCTCAGCCAGGTTGATCATCAAATCGTTGTAAACACTGGTTTTGCGAATCTCAGTGGTGTAAATAGGTAAGTTACGCCTTTGAGTTTCTGAACCGCAAAACTGACCCTGTGTAGGGCAATTATCAACGATGTCACTTATCTGATGCAAAAGGTTCCCTCTCTATATACGGCTTTGACAGTTGGCAAGGAGTATTCTTCCAACCCCATTGTCTATGGTCAAGTCAACCCTTTCGTTTTGAAGTACAACGAGGTAGTCGAAATTGTAATCAATAATGTCAATACCGACCACAACAATCTGCACCCATGGCATCTTCACGGACACAATTTCCAGGTCATCGAGAGATCACCCCCACAAGCTGGAGCTTTCAGTACCTATTCAGGCAACCTATCCAGCACTCCTGTCCGAAGGGATACCATTATGGTTAACCCCAATAGCTACGCTGTGATTCGTTTCCGCGCAAGCAACCCAGGAGTCTGGGCATTCCATTGCCACATCGAATGGCACGTCTCCTCGGGCCTAGTAGCAACCATGATCGAAGCTCCAGATCACCTCGAAGGCTTGAGGATTCCAGAAGACCACCTCAAGAACTGCCGAGCCTATGGTATGGCAACCGCTGGGAACGCAGCGGGCAACGTCCACGACCCGCTGAACCTAAACGGCTCTGTGACCCAGATTCCCACTAACGGTCACGGGTGAGATCTCCTTTCCCAGCCTGACTGTTAAGCAAAACCTGACCGCTTTGCAGTGCAATGTACAATGGCACCACCAACGATGGCGAAGAACCTTACCACACCAAATCTTCGTACAGCAACTCCTACTCGCACTCAGCAACTAGTGTGTCGTACACCCCCATCGAGACATACGATTCAGAAAGGTAAAAGTCTTATTCACCCCACTACCACTCCCCGTGCTAATACCGTCAAGTAATCAAAGATCGAGACGGCACATACGGGCGTCGCCAAGATACCCTGTACACAATGCAAATTGATCATGGCGCTCGATATGCCACATACATAGCTTCACCTGATCTGGCATCAGCCGGATATAGATTTTTACTCTTTTGAATGTTCTTGGCGTTTTCGCTCAGGATGAAATGTAATATTAGCACGACCTCCTAACCAAGGGAGAGGAGAGAGATAATACCTAATAGCATCAACTGAGTGCCAAAGCTTCTATATTGGAATGACTGTTCTTGTTGATTGCGCCTTGCGATGTTGCTGTCTAATAACATGTAACAGTGTCCGTATATCCTAGAGTAACCCGATACTACAGATGTAGATAGCACAGAAACCATATCCAGCGGGCACGGCGAGAGATCCAGACACATTGACTCGAGAAGGCTGTCACTGTCCGTTTGATGGATCATCACCACCTGGACTGCTTGGCCGACGAATCTTTTGACGGTGTCTATACAACGGAGACTTTGGTCCATGCACCAGATCCCGAAAAAAGCATTGGGAGAATTCTTCCGCGTGATCAAGCCAGGGAGGGGGGTTCGATTGTCTTGCACCAAATACGATCATCCAGATTTCAAACGCTCTTCCCAAAGACTTTCCAAAAGAACTTTGACGAGTCGATGGAACATATCAACAAGAGAGCATTCGATGCCAGCAAAACGAGTCTTTCTTACATGGGGGGCCCTGCATCGTATGCTCGAAAAACAAGGCTTCTTCAAGACGTCGTTTGTGGAAGATCTGTCGGAAAAACATCAAACCTATGTATGGTTGTATACTCGCCCCCCCTCAGGTCGGATGCTTTGTTTCTGCACCGACCAACTCAAATAATACAGTACACACATTATCTACTGATTTAATCCTGTAAGGTGGGTCTTTTGCATTTCAGATACCCAAAACCGATAAGTGAAGACCTCCGAAAACAGCATTGAAGACTGTATTTTCCTGTTTTCCTGTTTTCCAACACCACAACAACAACAAATCATGAACAGGTTGCAAGTTGTTGCCCCACACGCGCGCGCGGGGGCTTTAAGGAACTCGCATGCATGGTCCAGCCGGTTTGGTCCCACCGACAGACTGCGCATACGGCAGCCTAAGGTAGATATAAAGTATAAAATACCCTATCCCCCTCAAGAATCGCGTTCCTCAAATCATTTCCCCTCTTCAGTATCCCAGATCTCTCACCCATCTCCCTCAAACCAAACCGTCCACAATGCCTCTCACACTCTCTCTCCCAGACAACTACGGGTAAAAACCCATCATCCTACCCACCCCCCCCCCCCCCTCCAAAAACATTTCCCCCCAATCACTTACACCGCCCCCTTGCCCCCCCATCCCAGCTACGTCCTCCTCGCCGCCACATCCTCGACCCTCCTCTCCGTCGTCCACACAACCATCACCTCCAACGCCCGCCGCGCGTCCCACGTGCCCTACCCAAACGCCTACGCCTCCGCCGCCGCCGAAGCAGCCGCCTCGCCCGCGAAAGCGCGCTTCAACTGCGCCCAGCGCGCACACGCCAATTTCACGGAGAACCATGCTACGTTCGTGCTGAATTTGCTGGTCGCGGGGTTGCGGTTCCCCCACGCGAGTGCTGTTTTGGGGGCTTCGTGGGTTGCGGGCAAGCTGGTGTATAGGTACGTTTGGGTATGTGCGGGAGGGGAGGGAGGACGGGAGCGGGAGGCTGGTGGGGACGTGGTGGTAGGTGCCGCATTTGGCGCTTATGGGGATGGCTGTTGTGGCGGCGGGGGGGGGTAGTTTGGTAGTTTAATTTAATGGCTTGAGATCGGATGATCGACAGGTGGATGCCAAGGTATTTTGAGGATACCTTGGGAAAAGCCTCGAGAACGGGAATTTGGCACTAATGCTATGCCTTGATTTCTCTGATAGTAGCAAAGAGTCACAGAAGGCGTGCGCTTGTTAAGAACCTACAGGCGCACAAAGTGCGAAGCTTACGGTACCACTCGTTGGCAGCAAGCTCAAGCTTTCTCCGCCTCGATGATGCCCTCAGACTCTCCGTCCTTGGATGGATACACTCCCACGACCTTGAGATTGGCTTGCCCCAACATCTCGCGCCACTGGCCCTCCGTCCTCTCCATGGTGGCACACAGAGTCATCATGTTGAAGTCCTGGGTCGTGGACCAGATGCTGGCGCCGCGCTCAGCCACAATCAGTTCGTGTACGAAGAGCTTGGAGTACCCCGGCTTCATGGCGTCGTGGATGTGTTTGAAGATAGTCAGGCACTTCTCGGTGGGCCAATTGTGGAGACATTGAGGGATATAGTAAGCACGGGCACCTGTATAGGTCTTTAGCTGAAGTAATGCATCGGTTGAGAGGGAGGAAGTACCTTTGATAGGCTGTTCCGTGAAGAAGTCATGTCCCATCATCTCGATACCCTCCACCTTAGGAGCATTCGCAACCGTCCCGGGCAGGTCTTGCACAATAAATCGCCCGGGCAGCTGTGGACACGCTCGTTTGAGAGCGATGGCTTTCTGACCGTAACCTCCACCCACGTCTACGCACATCACGCTATCACGCGAATCATCGAACCCCTTGGGGAGACGTTTGTTGACGGGATAAAGGTCTTGGATAAGGGAGTGCCCTTCGCCCCATGTGCTCATCAATGTACCGAAGCCGCGCGCTGAATCAGGACGTTCCATCAAGATGCCGATAAGGTCTTTCCCCTTTGAGTCGAACGCCATCTGAACAGCAGTATCAGCAGGGTTGGTTGGACTGCTTTTGTATTTCGTTGAAGCAAGAAAGCCAGGTAAGGCTTGATAGGCGGGATTGAGAAATTCGGCACTGAGTAGACAAATGTAAGCAAGGAACAGAAATCGGAAGGAAACACAATCTGAATGAGAGGAAGACAAGGGAGACATCTGGCTTACCAGCTTGCAAGTCCTTTGGCAAATGCTGAATTCGCATATAGTTCATACGAAGGGGACGATGCATATCCGTCTGAGCCTACCTCGAGGATAGCACCAAAGCACGCCAAGCTGCGGAGAATTCGACCTTTGGAAACCTTTAGAAGCATCATACAAATTCCTTAGAGCATAGACTTACTGAGAAGAACCGGCTCAGCCTTGGTAGCCTGTGCTAACTGACCTAGGTTCATCGGACCGCTTTTCTCCGCGAGAATAGTAAACAGATTCAGATCCGTGGCGATGCGGATAACGATGCCTTCTACTGGCTGCTCCTCTTTCAGACCCCGAAAACAGCAGTAAGCTACAAGATCAACACACCTGAGAGAGCAGGATACGTGCAACCACGTCAGTGGGTTGCTCGAGTGACAGGTACGCCTCTCTAGCTGCACTGCAGAGCTGAAAGCGAAGATCCTGGTCTGAGGAGAGCTCAGATGGCATGTTTGACTTGAGAGCTTTGAGCTGCGTAAGAAGCTCCTTGGGTGAGACGGAAGTCATGTTCTCGGTCAATAGCTGTGAGTTTCTGTCCAAAGTTATATAGGGTAAGAGGCTACAGTATTTAAAGCTGTGTAAGGTTAAAAGATTGGAAGTTGGTCGAGGCCATGCGAGGTGCAAGAAATAGAGAAGATCAGACGAAGATACGGCTCGCTCAGCTGGTGTTCGAGGTGGGTATACTGCTAATCCATTTACTCGTGAGATTAATGACAACGCTGGATGATCCACCCTAAGAATTAATTCTTCAACCGACTTGTTCAGCGCGGAAGTGATTCGACTGTTAATTGATCTGGTACTGCATGTGTCCCACACCTCTGTGGTGGTGGGGCGTGGATGTTGCCTAATCACCCAGTGGAAAGGTAGGAACGAACGTAATCAGGCGACTACAACCCCACCGGCATGCCTTCTATTTTTTCCATCTCGCTTCGACTTGAGATGAGCACAACAGGTGTCGATGCAGAGCAGGTGCGAATCAAATACTGTGACGGCAGGGGAGAGGAGTGCGTCGCATGAACATTACAGGATTCGATCGTGATTCGAATATAATACAATTCCAAACACCTCCGTTTCAGCCCCAGCTACCCCACTGATTGCATCAATGTCGCAATCAGAGGTAATGAATGATACACGCTGTACGGTAGTACGTGTACGCCCTACACCGAGGGATCCAGGGACCTAATCGCTGGGTTGGCGGTTGCACATGCAATATGTATGGTCCGTGCCAGGCGTGGCATTGCGCTCCTTTTTCTCCGTACCCTTTTGTTCGTCCCCATCCTTTAGCCACGCGTTCAACATGTATCGAGATTCTACCTGAGATACCAAGTTTACTTCTTCGACGTAATTAAGCAAGCCTAAGCTAGAACATGCTGTTTGCTTGACTAGATTTTCAATACAAGTCATCCACCTTGTGCTTGATGTCTCGTATCCTGTATTATTTGTATCACCAGAAGTCTTCCCATTTCTCTGCTTGGTCCTGCAATGTTCTTGCTTTTTGTATTCGCTGTTGATTCCAATCATGTTACAAAAACTAGGCCGTCAGTTTTACGCCGTCAACAGTAACATTGTACAGGGTTTCATCGTTTGCTGCCTTGTTTGCATTTGCATTGCTCTCGTTATCCGAAGTCGAGCAAGTCGACTGAGAGTCCCAAGAATTGGAAAATCCCCCAGCGGTCTCTTTGGCTTGGCAAAAGCAAGAGCGGACTTCCTACTCAATGGACGACACTTGGCAGAAGAGGGCTATTCGAAGGCAAGGTCTTTTGCCATGGTGGTGGGAAGAATCCGCTAAAACGCAATCCAGTATGGCGATTCCATGTATGTTGTCCAAACGGCAGACATGGAGCGTATAATCCTATCGAGCAATGAGCTTCGAGCCTTGCCCGAAAGTCAACTAAGCAGCGTGGATGCGCAATGCGAGAGACATCTGGCTTGGTGGAACACCCTCGATGTTGTTAGGAACAGCAAACTGCATGTAGACGTATCGCGGGTTCAGCTCAACCAAAACCTGGGTACGTTTGTATTGGGTTTTGAGAAATCTCGCAAACGTCCAAAAAACATATCATATGCTAATTGTGCGATATGGTAGGCAACATGGTGGCTGATTTGGCAGCCGAGGTCGGTCATGCTTTCTCGACTGAAGTCGGGAGGTCCGCTTCCGCAACTCAAGGTACATCTGATTCATTCGCTCCTGATACGAAGCACAAGATCTGATTGATACGGCCATTAGACTACCAGTATATTGTCGCAAACACTGCTATATTGAAGATATCATCCCACGTAGTCAATCGAGCTCTTGTAGGACTCCCGTTGTGTCGAAACGACGAGTGGTTCCAAACAACCCTGGGCTACGCAACGGATGCTTTTACTATATCCGCGAAATTTCGTCCCCGATCTCGCCTCTTACGGCCTTTCGTCTACATGTTTCTCGGCGCTAGACGGCGTATTTATCACCATCTGAAGAGAGCGGATGTTCTATTAGCTCCAATCATTAAGCAGAGAACCCCGGGAGACACCAAGCATGCCGACGTACTGCAGTGGATGATTGATGGAGCCAAGGGTAGGGATAAGAGCACCCAAGAGTTAGCACATAAAACGCTCTTCCTCAATTTGGCATCGGTCATGTCGACAGTGATACACTACATGCCCCACAATAACTACGCAAGTTGGATCTAACTCTGCGCGAACTAGTTCGACCTATGTGCGATGCCAGAGTACAAGAACATGCTCCGAGAAGAGATAGAGGGAGCATTATCACAGGAAGGGGACTGGACCCTCTCTGCGATCCACCGCATGCAAAAGCTAGACAGCTTCCTCAAAGAATCCCAGCGTCTAAACCACCCAGGCTTATGTATATTCTCCCCCCATCTCCCCCCCAAGTCCCTACACTCTTTCCCCCTTGGATGATGGGAGAAAGCCAGCGATCAGGGCTGGAATTGGTTCGGGGAGGGCGAAAGCGTCGGGGACGGCGTTGGAGAGCCTGTGAGTTGACTTGCGCGTTTTGTCTGCGGTGGTATTTAGTGAAGGGGGGGGAAAAGGGGAAAAGGGGAAAAGGGGTTCCGGTACGAGGATGAGAAAAGGGGGCATTCCGGAGAATGTCAAGTACGTACACCAGCTTCAAGCCACTCCCCACATACAGTGTCTCCGCCTGGGGGCACGACGCGAGGGAGCCCGGCAGGAAAAGGAGGAGCAATGCGAAGACCCTCTTCAATTACAGCATTCAAGTACATGGTGGATACTGAGTACTAAATTTATGTTTCTGTTATGGAGAATAGTATTTACTAGTACACAAGCTGTCGACAGATTCTTTGACTAAGATTATGCTCGTACCATAAGCTCCTTGGTAGCCAGCTCTCGATCTCCTCTCCTTTGTCAACAGTACATCTGAGAGATCTTCACCTCAAGATGGTACACTCCTATCGGGCATCGCCTCCGTTTGAATGAGTATATATTATATGTGTTTGGGCAAACCCGACGGCCCCTGGCGATCTCCAGGGCTAAAATTTGCCCTGGAAGCCGCCCTGAGGTGTCAAGCACTCCCTCTATCTAAGCGACTGAGTCTATGGAGTGGGTGGGTGGGGCAAAAGCGCGTTTCTGGCTGAATCCTAAGGGATGGAGAAACAGGAAGAGATGATGGGGGAAACAGAAGGGGGGACGGCCTATTTATCCCCTTTTCCCTGCTTAATCTCCTTGTTCTCTAGCGGCCGGCATTGGCCGAGCCAAGCCGGCTAGCAGCCACCTTCGCTTGCCGATAGCCTCCAGTCAAGCTGGACCTTTCTTGTTGAAAATAGCTTTTCGTTCTCTGCAAAAACCTTTGGTGTAATTGCATATTTAGCGGTTGCTGTAGCTCTGGCGAGTCCGTGTCCCTTCTCTCCGCTAGAAGTTGTCCGGGACTCTGTCTCATATCATCTCCCAGTACCGAATAGGATTGGTGTTTTACAACTACCATCTGCATCCGCTGTCTCGATATCCAGGTCCCCTACTATGGACCATCAGCCGGATTCCATTCGCCCTTTCTTTGCAATCAGGGCGTCTCGTCCATGATACCAAGGCTTTCCATGACAGGTACGGGAAGATAGTTCGCCTGGCACCGAACGAGTTGTCTTTTATCGATGCTGCGGCATGGCAAGACATTTATGGTCATCGCAAGAGAGGACACAAGGAGTTTAACAAGAACCCGATATGGGCACAGCCAGCTCCCAACAGCGTTCACTCTCTTATCAACGAAGCAGAAAAAGACCATCCCAGGATGCGGAAGCCCTTGGTGCCGGCGTTTAGTACCAGGGCGCTCAAGGAACAGGAAAATCTGATACAAGGGTATGTTGATCTACTCCTAAGGCAATTAGCCAGGCGTGTCAAGAGTGGCAACTCTGTTGTAGATATGAAGGATTACTACAATTGGACAACGTTCGATATTATCGTACGTTGCCCCCTTTCGAACCTTTGGGAAATTGGTTGACGATGCTAGGGCGATCTCGGGTTTGGGGAGCCATTCCACTGCCTTGAAAGAGATCGCTATCATCCATGGGTCTCGTTCTTGTTTAGACATCTCAAAGATAGCGCGTTGACAGCGAGCGTTAATTTCTACCCTTGGGTTTCAGCATTGCTCTTTGCCATGATACCAAAGTCTGCCTACAAAGCAGCTTTGGCGCATTTCGCATACAGCAGCGAGAAAGTGGCCCGACGTATAGCCTTGAAGACAGATCGTAAAGACTTCCTGTCCTATATCTTGAAAGCAAACGAGGACGGGATGACCCTTCCCGAGCTCGAAGCGACATCATCCATCATCATTCTGGCCAGGTCTGAGAGTACATCTACGATGCTTACTGCAACGACGAATTTTCTTCTTCGGAACCCCAGCAAGTTGGAGAAACTTGCAGCGGAAATCCGTTCGTCTTTCAAAAACGAATCCGAAATGACCATGTCGGCATTGGAGCATTTGCCGTATCTGAAAGCAGTGTTCCAAGAAGGCTTCCGTATGGCACCGCCTGTGCCAACGCAGATACCTCGCATCGTCCCTCCCGAAGGCGATGTGGTGTGTGGACATAATCTCCCGGGAAACGTAGGTCGTTTTTCGTTCCATAAAGTTGATAGCTGCAAGCATACTAAATCCCGGCACCACACAGACTTTCGTCGGGCTCCCACAATATGCCGCTTATCACCACGCTGATCACTTTGTACATCCGGACACCTTTATTCGCGAGCGATGGCTTCCCGAATCCTCCGCGCTGGTCGTGCCTTCGGCTTCTGATCCCCCCTTCACATACTCAACTTTCATGAATGATGCTAAAAGCGTCGTACAACCTTTTTCCGTAGGTCCAAGGGCCTGCATTGGCATAAACCTTGCGTACGCAGAAATGCGCTTGGTTCTCAGCCGTTTGCTTTGGAACTTCGATATACAAACACCGACAATCGTTCGCGACGGGCTGCCTGAGAAGGATGTGTTGATATTTGAAGATCAAAAGACTTACGCATTGTGGGAAGGGAAACCTCTCAGAGTCGAACTTATACCTCTACGTTGAAACGGCCGACCTTATGTCCTATTAAGAGTATCGAGTGCAAAAGCTTTGAATTTCTTCTGTGTAACGAATACTTGAATTATTTTCTGGACAAGGCTTGGCTAGTCCGTAGATGTTCCACGTAGGGAGATTTGCGGGAGGCCATCGTTCGAAATCTCAGTGATCCTCGTGACGTGTTCCTTAAGTGTTACGAACAGCTTCTAAATTACGGATGAGTTGAAATAGTGAGTGGTCTTGCAGATACGTAGATTATCAATTATAACATCCATCAGAAGACGTCTTAAACATACCACTAGTGATGACAAACCCCTCCTCACTCATTCGTTCCCAAGCTGCCGTTTTCGAAAAGTAACTCTAGACAGGCCGACGCCTTAGCTACTTTAGTCTTCCGTGTAGAAAGTACACCGCATGTATTCTTCTACGCACATTAGTTGCGGTGAAAGCCGCAGTGGGGGTATTTATGCAACCACGAAAGGCGTAACATCTGCCACAGTATCTCTTGGCCTCCTTTGTACTTACACAAATTGATGGCTCCCTGTTTGGACTATCCCAACGTTGTCTTTAAATCTCCATTTCCTTATCCTGTCTTTAGAACATTGTCATTATGTCTCTTCCCCACGGACAATCTCTGGGAGACGGCGCCAGCAGGCTTCTCCAGCAAATGATAGATAAATTTGATCCGTACTATGGCCTGGGATCTATGACTTGCTCTGTCTATGATACCGCCTGGGTGGCTATGGTTTCCTTCGACGTGAATGGTCATAGACAGCGACTGTTTCCTAAAAGCTTCCAATACCTTTTAGATTCTCAACAAGACGATGGTGGCTGGCAGGCGTATCCGACTCAGGTTGATGGTGTACTCAACACCATGGCTGCTCTATTAGCTTTAAGTAAGAGAGGGGTGGGCTCTAATTCGGAGAGTGAAGCGGACTTGGTATCACGGAGATCCCGGGCCATTTCATTCTTGATCACCAGTCTACAAGAATGGGATGTCCTAGCAACGGTCCACGTCGGTTTTGAGGTACTGGTTCCTGCTCATCTGGATATGCTCGAGGGTGAAGGAATAGCGTTCGAATTTCCCGGAAAAGGAGTTTTGATGGAATTAAGACACCGTAAGCTCGCAAAGGTTAATATTGAGTCGTTGTATGGTGATAATGAATCTTCTGCGGTACACTCACTTGAAGGACTGGTAGGCCGCCTTCACTTTGATCGTCTGAGCCACCGAAAAAGGTTTGGGAGCATGATGGCATCTCCGTCTTCTACAGCTGCGTATCTGATGAATCGCTCGACATGGGACAAAGAGTGCGAATCGTACCTCTATCATGTGATTGATAAATGCGAAGGAGCTGGTAATGGATCTGTACCAAGTGCGTTTCCAACGACCATATTCGAGATGTCCTGGGTAATCTCCACGCTCTTGGAAAGCGGATTTGTTATTGAAGTCCTCGGAAATGAACAATGTGAAAAGATCGCCAATATTTTCGAAGACTCCTTCCGTGCACGGTCTGGCGTAGTTGGTTTTGCGCATCTCGTGGATGCCGATGCCGATGATACAGCCAAGGTCATCGTTTCGTTGAATCTTCTCGGTAGGCCCACATCCGCTGCAGACAGGTTCGGGTGTACGAGACATTCGATCATTTCAAGACCTATAGTGTGGAGAAAAATCCAAGCTTCAGCGCGAATTGCAACATTCTAAAAGCATTATTGTGTGACACGAACATATTCCAATATTTGCCGCAAATCGAAAAGGCGACGACTTTTATCTGTAATCGTTGGTGGTCTTGTGAAGCCGATATTGAGGATAAGTGGAACTTATGTCCACAGTATGCCATGATGCTGATGGCACAATCACTGACACAACTTGTCGTGTTGTGGAGTAAGGGGAATCTGCCAACCGTTAACGAGAATCTGATGCAAGATCGAGTGCTCATCGTGCTGTTTCAGGCATTAGTTAGCACTCTGGATGCCCAACACGCTGACGGATCTTGGGGAAACGGTCCACAATTTGAGGCCACTGCATATGGATTATTGACCCTTGCAGCTCTGAAGCAATTGCCTTTTATAAATCCTTTGACTGACGTTGTGCTCAAGGCCGTCACGAATGGCCGAACTTTTCTGGCGCAGGCGGCATCCCTAAAGGACCATGCAGACCCTATATGGGTGGAGAAGGTCACGTATGGGTCAAGGAACTTATTCTGCTCCTACATTATAGCAGCCCTGAACGTATCGAATGCCGATCAGCGTTGTAAGACAGAGCTCGGCGTCGACACTTTGACTGCAATCCCTCTTGCCAAGATTACCAAATTTCAGGAATTCTTCTCTCAGTTGCCTGTATTCATAAACATGCCTCAGTGGAAGCTGCGTGCGTCTCTCATTGAAAGCTACCTGCATTTACCTCAACTTCAGCGTAAGAAACACGAAATCTTCCAAAAAGAAGGTATGGGAAACGACAAGTACTTCGAGTATATTCCTTTCACGTGGATTGCCTCTGCCAGTCTTGAGAAGGTTCCGATCAGTCCAAGAACTCTGCACCAAATGATGGTTCTATCTTTCTTGAACTATCAAGCCGACGAGTTCATGGAAAGGGCTGTTGGTAATAATAACATGAAGGGTACGCTGAACGAAGTCCAGCATGTTGTAAGAGAAATATTCAAAGAGTTGAAAGGCGAAGGCACCGACAAAGCGAGTAGTGACACCCTATGGAACGGAGTGCAAGCCACTCGAAAGGCCGATGGCCTATTGGCCAATGGCAACACAGCCATTGAGAGCACAACCAATGAAGATGGATGCTCTGAGGCTACCGCAGCAATCCACAAGATTCAACATACTCTAACGAAATTCGTCGATGCAATCTTAAAGCACCCGAGTGTCACTGCCGCAAGCTCTTACGATCGTGGTCGATTGGGTGCTGAGCTACAAGCCTTCCTGCTGGCGCACATTACACAAGTCGAAGACAACAATCGCTTTCAGCTCCAAGAGGTTCCTCTGTCTAGCAACACCACTTTTGACACTCCTCGTGGGTCGTATTACGACTGGGTCCATACTATTTCGGCCGATCACACATCCTGCCCTTACTCGTTCGCCTTTTTTGCGTGTCTTCTTGGATGCGGTGAAGATTTCTTTCAAACTGTAGAGGATAAATATCTCGGACAAGATCTGTGCAGGCATGTTGCTACCTTGTGCAGGATGTACAACGATTACTGCTCCATGATGCGCGACAGGGCAGAGAAAATCCCGAACAGCGTCAATACTCCCGAGTTTACTTGCATACCGCGTTCAGACCAAGGTCTGGAAGAGGATCTAAAGGAGAGCGTTATGTGTCTGGCTCGTCATGAACGCTCGTGCATGAAAAGATCTGGAAGCGAAGAGCGATGCTCGTAAGACACTGCTAGTAAAATTATTTTGCAACGTGACGGATACCTATGGTCAAATATATGTACTGAGAGATATCGGTATCCGTACGAAAGACATGAACGGAAGTCAGAGCCAAGGTATTCAACATTCAGGCATATGAGACACGTACGCCATTGGGTGACCGGGAGTTCCCTGCTGCTGGAAGAATGTCTGGCTGTCGAATCATAGTCGTCTCTTGTATTACCTGTCCTATTAGAAAGTGGAAGTCATTCCAAGACATAGTTGGAACTAGAAGTACAATGTTTATTTACCCAAGCATAGCCAGCACTGATATCGTGTCTAATAGACTTTCAAACGGTCCCGCATCCCCATGCCCAATCGCATAGGTATGAATGCTGGGGATTGTGCTTTTCGAAAGAACAGGTGTACTTTACACCCCGTATAACTCTTCTGGGATATAGAACATAGCTCAATCCTCATCAGGCTGAACATCGGATTTGACGACACGCCAAGGAGGGTAACGGAGGTTTGGTACGGCTAAGGTAGTGTTGGTTCGGCGCCACTTGAAGCATCCACCAAGCCATCGCTCAGGTCTTGTTGCCTGCGACCATATGGACGTGGCCACTGTACTAACAAAGGATAAGGATACCTTGGATACGGTAGGTTGTACCTCTGTAGTAGTATATTGCTCGAGGAGATGTTGTCTTATCTTATCTTATCTTATCTGACTGTCACACTACATGTAGAGTATTTTGGATTTTGGATCACGTCTCCCTACGCGAACTCACGTGATCGCTCGCCGGCTTAGGTTTGGACGGTCCTTGCCCCAATAATCCTACGACAAACCTTAGATTTTGGCCATCGAGCTTATAAAGATATTTCGGGTTTGCAGCGGCCGGCTGTTACTAACAACGACCACAACAAATTTGATCCCAAGCTGTTTCGCCACACATTAGAGTTTCATGGCGCCTTCTTTCCATAGTGCTACGAACGAAGCCCAGATATCCCCCGTTTACCGCCTCTTCTTTCTATACGTCGAACCTGTTTCCGCCCTTCTTGGCGCTTACTTTTCCTTCTTCGACCAGCCCACCTACCTCGTCCTCACCCACGCTCTCTCCGCCCCCCGACAGGACTTCATCCCGATATCCACCCAAATCGTACTTTCGCAACTTTCGAACCTCTACCTCCTTTTCGCTATCAATGAAGCCCTGGTGTTGCGCTCGACTAAAGATCTGAGGGTTTGGAAAGCGCTATTGTTTGGGTTGTTGGTTGCGGATTTCGGGCATCTGTGGAGTGTGAAGGTGCTGGGATGGGATTTGTATTGGAGTGTCGGCGACTGGAACGCTATTGATTGGGGAAATGTTGGATTTGTCTATGTAGGGGCACTTATGAGGTCTTGTTTTCTGCTCGGGGTAGGGGTGAAGAGGTCAAAAGGTCAGGTCACCATGAGCGATAACATAGCGGAGAAGCTATTGAGAGAACCGAAGCCGAAGTATGGTGCGAGCGAGTTATTGGCAGGTTTGAATGTCAGTTTGACCGGGTTTGAGGATTGTAAGTCATTCCCGTGAATCTCTGGCTCAGTAATTGACATTGAAACCTAAGTTTACTATCGCGATGAACTTGGAGACCTTATCATGAGCCATGGAGGCCGATATAGAGGGGACCTCTACAAATGTTACAGCACCCATTTGATTGCAAAAGAAACCGTTGGCGCTAAGTACGATGCTGCCTGTAAGTGGGGGATTGAAATCGTTACCGTCGATTGGCTTTTGCAAAGCATTGAAAAAGAGAAGATTCTTGATGAGAACCTCTTTCGACTCCTTACCATCGACTAATGATGATGCATTCGCGTATTAGACGATCAACACTACCCAACACTATATATTAAAATTCACACTCTTCAGTTCTTTGTAACGTGTTACAATCTTACTTGGCTCTATCCCATAACTCCAATCGCCAGCTGTTTGGCTACCTTACGAGTCAATCATGGCGTCAAATGCGGTGAGCGTAAGGAAACTCTACAGCATTGAACATCACGAGCTGACGACGAACCAGAATCAAGAACTTGCGAGGACCGCCTTCATGAGTTACCAAGATCAACCCGTGCCAGTAAGTCTTTCGGAATTACTGCTCTGAGTTCTGTGCACTATCCACATAATGAGCAACGACCTATCTACGCGACTAATCCCTGTTCGGATAGCCTTTGAATAAAAAGCTTGCTGACGCTCAACCGTCCGGACCACATGCCAACCACTCGGTCAGCCTCTCTGCCGATCGCCTCCTTTTCCTCGCTGGAGCTATCAATCCGGATACCCAGGTGCCTAAACGGTGGGTATGCCCTTCTACTCCATGTAGTATATACTAACCTATTACTAGTAGACTAAGTAGTGAATCCGGCGACTTTGTGGTCAAACGCGAAAAAACTTCTCGTGCAGCCGCTGATTTAACTAAAACTACCAACGCCTACGCAGAAGCTGACGCGAGCGGTAATGATGACTCCGATGACGTGTTCATGCCATCGACAAGCCCCTCTCCAAAGACCACGACTACGGGGTCAATCTCACCAAATGTCAGAACTACTGGACCAAGCGTACCAGGGGCTGTGACCAAGGCAGGAGTAACGGCCAGCGACAAGAAGGCTAAGGAAGACGAGAAGGCCATGAGAGACGAGAAGTACCAGCGGGATAAGAACACGGGATACTTTCCGCGCTCAGTGGCAAGTCAATACTCGGGGGTCAGAGTATACAAAACGGAGCCAATGCCTATCGGATTCACTAACGCGGTTCTCGCGGCTAGCACCTCGAAGTCTCACCGGAAGAGCGTCATTTCCAAGCCTGCAGCTCCCAAGAACGTCGTTACCAATAATGTCACTCCTCAGAAGGTCACTCCCAACGATGCCATTCCTTTGAACGTTACTCCAGACGTCGTCACGCTCAAGAACGTCACTCCAGAGGTTGTCGCCCCAAAGACCGTCACCCCCAACCCCAACCCCACCACCCCCACCCCCATCCGCGCCAGCAAGCCAGGACCCACCATGCCAGAAAACAAACCCTCCCCCTTTGCGGCCCTCCTGAACGCCACCGGCTACGGCCTAGGCGCTCTCAAATCTGCCGAAGACATCGCCTACGCCAAACTAACCCGCATCGCGCAACTCACCGCCGAAGCCGCCAACGACGACGCCGCCGGCGTCCGCCTAACAGACTATCGCGAACTGCTCGAAAACATCTCTGCATTTGCCGCTGTGGAGGCCGAGGTGATTCACGGCACGATCGCCACGACTGAGATGAAAATTGCGCGGGCTTTGGATACAGAGGCTGCGGAGAAGTTGCGTGAGGTGGTTGGAGAGGCGTATGTGGATCGGAAGGAGGTTTTGGGAAGGTTGAGTGTTGGGGATGATTGGGAGGCGGTGGTTAAAAGGGGATGATGCTGAGGTTGGGGTTTTGACTGATGGAGTCCGTAGATAGCGAGGGAAGGGTAGTAGCTGTTTGGTTTGGTAGTGTCGAAGAGATTGTTAGCTTGGTGTGAGTGAGATTGAAAACGGTTTCAAGAGATGACGGTTTTGTAGCGTGGAAGAAATGTCTCGTAGTGGATGTTTACAAAAACCAAAAACATGGCATCACAGACGTCGCTTCTACCCAACCTTCTGCCTCACCCCCGTAGCACCCTCCTCCTACTCAGCTGCTTAAACATGGACTAAATTTACTACTCAACAATAACAGGCCGACGGCTTATTCAATGTCTTGATGACGCAGAGCAGACTTCCAAAATTCTCGGTGTAGAGGGATGGATAGGTGGTGTTGTGGATACTGTAGATTGATGTGAAGAAAACGGTAAGAGGTTTGAGATGAATGGTTTTTTTTTGGCGATAAGAGCACAAACAGATGCGTCCGTTAGATACAGGGAGATGAGTGCGTAAAGGAGGTTAGTCTGACCGGCAGGGTTTGATACACGTGAATCTTGCCTCGAATCCTTTTGACGGATGATCTTAGGACTGCTGCGCTGCCACCCGACCAAAAAAAAACCCAGCAAGAAGCCAGGAACATCGTCCGATCAAACCAACCCCACCAACCATTCACTTCTTGTCTCCAATCACCTAACCAAACCCACCTTCCCTACGTTCCCTTCAACCGCCCCCACTCCGCCCCCGTCTCCACCCCATCCTCCGTAACCACCTTCCCCCGATCCCACTCCCTCCCCTCCCCCCTACCCCTCCACTTCACACTTCCCACATCGCCCTCCCCACCCAAATCACCACTCGCGCCACCACCACCACCCAACCCCCCGCCCTCCCACTTCTCCACCACTTCCTCCCCAAATCCGACCTCCCGCAACCGTTCCGCACCCATCGCTTTCCACCTCCGGCGGTCTTTGAGCGCTTCAAGCGCTTGGTCCCAGTCGTTGTCGTCGTGCGAAGAGGGGGTGTCGAGATGCGGGTTGTACGAAGGGGAGAAGTGGGTATCGATTGTGGAGGAGGTCAGGTGTGTCGTGCCGCGGCCGCGGGGGAGGGACCGAGGGGGTAGGGGACCGAGGAGGGGGGTTAGGGGGTCGGAGGAGGTCGGGGATGGGGGAGAGGGGGGAATGTTTGTGGCGGGGTTGGTAATGGATTGTTTCAGTAGGGGTGGGGGAGTGGGGGATGAGGAATGCCGTCTTCGGCGTGATCGGTGGTGGTGATGGTCATGGTGTCGCCTGGGTGACGGGGATCGACTTCTGCGCTTAGGTTTTTGGCTGTGCGGATCTCGCTCTTCGGATCGGTGGCGATGTCGACGCCGATGCGAACGTTCACCATCCTCCTCTCCGATGTGGCTGAGATCGTTATCGCGGTGTTTGCGAGACCTTCTCCGACTGTCATGATCTCTCCCCCGCCTCCGGCGCGAACGTCTTGCCCTGTCCTCCGCACTACTGGAATCGCCGACGCGGTGCCTGCTGGAGTTTTCATGGTGCTCGTGATCATCGTCTCTGCTCTTGTGCGATTTTTGTTTCTTATGCTTCTGCCACACCTTGAGATCCGCTTCATCGTTGGAATCTATCCGCCGTCGCTTTAAACGGCCGTAGTCCTCGTACCTATCATTCTCTGAGTCACCACGAAGGCGCCGAAGTCGGTCTTTCGCCTCCGCTCTCTCCTTAGCTCGGAGCGCAGCATTATGGCTGTCTGTTTCTTTGATGATGTTTTTTAAGAATCGAGTATTCGGTTTGGGCGCATTTGTTGTCGGCCTAGATCATTCAGACTGAGAGGTCTGTGAAAATGTCTTATTGGGCGTACCTCTTTGGTAGTAAAGCATTAAGACCATATGATGAGTACTTGGCAGTACTGGCCTTTGCATCATTTGCTAGTAGCTTGGCTACATAGTCGTCGGAGAAGTGGTCGTTGAGGGGCATAATCAAGATCTATGATCATTCGCCTCAAGCAGTACGGTAAAGGACACCGTAGGGAAGGATGGCAAAGTCATAGAGCCCCTCAGTCAAGGTATCATGTTATCTTAAAGGTGATACCGTGCGTCACAGAGCTGGTATGTCCGCGCGGTACTATCTCCGCTCCCGCCCAAGCGCCGGGTCGCATCAGCGCCGACAGCCCTATCAGACCGCGAAGGTAAACAAACTGTAAACATTGCCTTCGAAATCTCTTTCAGATTTGTTGAATCATTAACATGGACTCCAAGCCCACAGAAACTCTCAATGCCCTCACGGCGCTTCAATCCCAAAACCTCTCCATAATACGCCTTAGCGAACCTATTTCCGCCTCCCAAACCTCAACCCGCACCTCCGATGTCTCCAACTCCGCTTTCGAAAACCCCTCGCCTGCTTCTCTCGAAGCCGACCTATCACATTACAAGGAACTCTTCTCAAAGCTCCGCTTCTCTTATCTTGAACAAGTTACCAAAGAAAAGTTCCTTCGCGCCATCGTTGGGGATCCACCTCTTGTTGTCGAGCATGTTGAAAATATCGAATTAGAGGCGCAGCTTGCAGAGGTGAAAGGTGTGCTGAAGGCGCAGAAGGAGAATGTGGCGGAGATGATTAGGGTGTTGGAGGGTAGAGGGAGGGATTTAGCTCGGCGTAAGTGGATGCGGTCTCTCAGACCGTGTTTTCTGCAGGCTGAGGCGGATTGAGGTATACTGATTTGACGGTTATAGGATACGAAACGATTAGTTTACAAACAACTCTCCTCTCCAATCTCCCTCTCCAAATTACCGAGCTAAATACCGCCCTCTCGCAACTCCGCGCCACAACCCAACAACCCTCACCCTCCCACCCGTCCCACAACCTCCCCCTTCCAGCTACGCAATCCCTTTTTTCGGAGCGCCAAGCTGAGCTCGACAAATTGAACTCCCAGCTCAAAATTCTGCAACAAGCTTTACCTAAGAAATCGAGAGAGCTAGAGAGAGCGGAGAGTGAGGCGAAAGGACTCGAGGAACAGAGGGAGAGAGTATTATGTCAGGCAAGAGATGCTATGAGACGGAGGGATGAGGGAAGTGGTGCGGATGAGTTGGAGATGAGGGGAAGGTGGTTAAGGGGTGTTGAGAACGGGTTGAGGGGAATGTTGGGGGTTGAAGCGTAGGGAGGCAGTGCTTTCTACTTGTTTTGATGGGATGGCAGGCACACATTTGCCCTCGGCGTTTTGTTGGTGTTCAAATGGTGCTTGACTTTGAAGTCTGGGTATGGAGCGCTATTCTAATTTTAGAATCAAGGTTTCGAGATCTGCCAGACGTGTACTATGCTGGGTATTACGCTGGCACTTGCCTCAAATGTCCTCTCTATGTCCATTTTACGACAGGATCATCCTCTTAGCCGCCAGAATATACCATATATGCATATGTTCACCGCATATCGATGGAACAATCTCTCCCTCATGCCTGCCTCATGCACTTCACCTTGACGTCCAAATGCTCCCCCTTCTCCATGGCAGCTTTAGTAACAATGCCAATCATCGTCTCAAAGCCATCCTTGTTCCTCCAAGGAATCACAATCGGCCAATCCACAGAAGCCAGTACTACACTCACTGCTGTCATGACCGTGTTGCGATCCTCTCCGCCTAGAATTTTCCATGCTGCAAGCGCTTGGTTGAAGAAAGAGGTGTAGGTGTTACAATGCACAAAATCTTGAGGAATGGCGCCAAGATCTGCATCCGACAGGAAGAAGTGGAACGTTATCTTGCTTGCTACTTTCAAGGAAGTTGACGATGAGCTGGCTAGCGTAGTGACTGTGACCGAGTCTGCTGGCGATTCAGTAGATGAGGCCAGTGCGGGGTCACGTAAATGCATGGCCACAACCGGATCGCGCGAAGAGGCGGAAGAAGCTGCCGTTTCTCGCTTTACGGCATAAGAAGAACATGAGGTTGATGGCCATGCTGATAATGACACAACGCTTGGAGAAGGTGAGGGAGTTGAACCGGAACTCCTGACGGTCTTGCGGCGCTTGGCAACATGTGGTTGCTGATGTACGTTGTTCGACGATCTAGTAGATGGTGGCAGTAAGTCAGGCACTGTATAGTCGACGGGTACCCGAGCTCTCTTGATTCTGGGTAAGCTTTGTAATTGCGGCGGGCTGGCTGGAATATTTTTAATTCTCTAAACCTATCAGAGCACGACCCAATTCTGGAAGACCTACCAGTGTTCGCATCATCCACTTCCGAGCCATCATCCTCGCTGTCAATGAGTTCACTGTCCAATATCATTGGTCGATTTGCCGGCTTAACTACATGGGCAAAAGGGGCTGGAGTGAACCCAAGATCCCCACCGAGCCAGGCTTGGAAGCCGCTGCCACTGAATTTCATAGCGGGCTTTGCCAGCATACAACCTCCCTTCTTATCTTCAATCAACCAAGCCATCCATTGATCATTGATCTGGAACCGCCGTACCCAGCCTGATCCCGAGCCTACAGTGAGCTGTACATCCTTTATAACATGTTCCTTAATATCATGCTTCCGGAATATGCGGGATGCTGGCGGTCGCTCGCCGTTATGGTTACGAATCCAAGCTTCAATTGTCTTCGACAGCTCCTTCACAGACCCGGCGAGGAGGGGTTTTGGGCCATTGTTGCTGAGTGCACGTTACCCAGTATTAGTGTGAATTGACGGGAATCTAGCAATTAGGAGACCAAGTGCACTGAGATGAAGATACCTTATGATCGATGTGTCGACTTGACCTGCCTCTCTTTGGTCTTTGACATGCGCACTGTTCTGGGCCGAGTTGACCGTAGACAAGGCCCGGGATGTGGCAGCCATTTCTTGGGATTTCGCGTGGCCATGTACGACCTTTGTCTCTAACGGACCACTGGTAGCTTGCGCGCTCTCAGTACAACTGTTGTGTATCTGGAGAGTGAACAATTGCTCGACAAGGCCGGTGATCCTGCAAGTCATTAGGCACCGAACATCCATTAGTTCGCAGAGTCATCGACTAACACTTCCGCGTCTCGGGGCCATTGAAGTAGTTGTGCCAACTCTGCATTATTATTTTTCGGCCACTGTGTAGATCCCCTACCCTGAACATGAAGGTATCGGTACGTTGTCCCTGCTGGGTCTGAGTTTCGGGTTAACTTAGCAGCAAAATGTCTAATGTCGCTAAGGAGTGCGTTAGGCTCCCCTCTGGAGCATTCTCCTACACCTTTTTCGATAAAGCCTAGTCTAAGGCACAGCTCTCTAGCAGTCGCCATGATAATGTTTGCATAGCAGTCGATTCAAAAGGGATGGTGTAGGGGACGAACTCAGCTGAAGTGGTAAGAGTACCGAGTTGCAAGAGAGAGCTCACTTCGTCAAAGTTGAAGGTGCAGGGGAAGACGCGGATAGTTTGTGTGCAGGTGAGAACGCGCCAGATTCACGATGGTCTTGGCGTTGTTTTACAAGGCACGGGCACCAAGGCTTTCTCACGTTCTATTCTTAGCGCTTACAATATGTATCACTGGGGGACAAAAGTCGCGGTAGCATAAGCGGTCAATTCGAGCCTCGGTTATTCTCGCTTATGCTGATGATGCGGCAGAAGGCTCAGGACTCTGCTTGGCAAGATTTCAGCAAACACACTTCTTGGGAACGAGACGGGATGAGCATGAACGAGATGAACATGAGCGTGAACGACATGAGCTCGAACAGAAGCAGACATCATTACTATCGTAAGATAAAGAGAAACACAATGAGCCGCTCAGACAGACAGAATCAAATTCATCTCGCTTTATTATACATAGTTTATGATGCAGAGATTCTATCATATCGATCAGTGTGCAATCGACATATGTATCTGTTCACTGATTCATTCTGATTGATCAACACTCTCTCTTTTTTGACGTCAGTCTCTCTATTTTGCAGTCCTGTTCTCTCTTGTCTTGTGTGAAGCCGTCACACCTCCTTGAAGTCGGTTAAGAGCATTCATAATCGAGCCTTAATCTTATCGCGCTTCCGTATTTCGAGGTCGCTACTGTATCATTCTTGAGGCGAAATAGCAGAGGCAGTAGGACTCGCTGCTAGCATTTTGACTATCACAGTGAACGTCATTGAGAATATCAAGTACGCCAAAACATACTGTTGAGCGACTGAAGAGCTAGAAGCATAACAGGTAAAGGGCACTTTGGGAGCAATACTGCGACCCTCGTTCCATGAAGACGATCAAATCATGCGAGGCTTATATTCTTTTCATTTTAGGAACAAGTCGAGTAGTTCGTCAATGTGATGAGAGAGATCGGCAATCAACCTGCTGTTTCTCTGCCGGCCGTAATCACGACAGCTCTTTCTAGAGCTAAGCTTATGCTCGATAATTTGGACCAGCTCATGCAGGTGAAGCTGCTCAAAAGTGCAGACGGTTCAAGTCGAACTCCTCGAAGAGCTTGAGCTCGAAACAAGTTCAAAGTCAATAGAGCCAAAAGCGAACCCCCTGTTGAGCTGGCCATTCGCCTTCTTCACGCCACCGTTGAACCTAGGCGTGTACGGTTTCAAAACGACGACACGGACGCCGTACTACTGCTGAACGGCGAGAGCTTTCTTTCAAATTTCACCATCGTTGTCGTTCTAACTGGCTTTGGGCGGCCCGAAAACAGAATATCGATGAATTAGCTCAGGCTCTACAGCGGCCGCATGCTTGTCTTCAATCAGGAACGTCATGAGGTACTTCGTGTGAGTGTCGCAGATAACATAGAGTTCAATAACGGTTCGGCCGTCAGGCAAGCCCACCTAGGGAAGAAAGATGAGATCGTGCTGGGTTTAGTCGTTAAGATGGCGCGTGCTGTGGTAACGAAGGGGCGTGCGATGATTTTGCTGGTGGTGCAAGAGCTGACATCTCATGCAGAGACGGCCGATTCAGCGACAGTGGTGCTTCGATGGCCCACAATATAGGCTTGTGGCCTCATTTCAGAGCATGTCACCTCGGCAGTGGTCTTTGCGGCGATGAAGCTCGGCCAGAACGTCGAAAAGCTCTGTTCGGCGATAATGCGACGCTGACTTCGTTTACTGTTCTGCTCAAACAGTCCTGCTTCATGATCTGAAGAGTTGAGGGACGAGTACAGCTTAAAGGTACGTTCAATCCAGCCACGGGAGAAGCGACTGATTGTGGCAATACCTAGGTCCTCGAGCTAGCTGTCCGAGTACCTCAGGATGTTCTTGAAGTACTCAACCTTACGTCGATATCAGCCATAGCGAGTAGCCTTCGCGGCCGCCTTCTTCGAGCCCTGCGTGGACTTTTTGCCCTTGGTGAGGCCCCGCTTATGCTCATCCAGCCAACGGTAGAAGGTGATGCTCGTGTTGGTGTCGAAAGAGGGGTTTTCCTGAAGGGCGGTGGCAAGTTGAGTCGTCATCTTCAGGTGGGATTTGAGGATTTGAGGACACGAGCACTAGTTGATAGCAGAATGCGATGGGAATAGCGACAGCGACAGCGACAGGTGTGTGAATACGCTACAGAACGAAGGAATAGCACGGCAGCGACCAACAAATTTTATTACATCCTTCCAGCCTCTGCCAGCCAGCCAGCCAACCAGCATACTGTAAGATAAAGCGCGGAGCGCTCCATCGAGCAGGTAGGCTGTCCATCCAGGGAGCAGGCGAGGCTGGAAAGACGCTTCGTTCTCATACTACAGCCACCCTGCTCGGCTAATATAAGAAGGCAGGCCATACCTCCGAGAACAGGGCTGCAAATTAAAGAGACTGACGCCAAAAAAGAGAGGGTGATGATCAACCAGGAATCAGCGGACAGATACATATGCCGGTCGCACACTGATCGTTATCACAGCATCTCTGCATCATAGACTATGTATAATAAAACGAGACGATTTTGATTCAGCCTGTCTGAACGGCTCATTGTGTTTCTCTTTACCGTACGATAGTAATGATGCCTGCTCCGAGCCCATGTCGTTCACGCCCATTTCGTTCACGCTCAACTCGTCCGTCTTGTTCACGCCCATCTCGTTCATGCCCATCTCGTTCGAGCCCGTCTCGTTCGAGCCCATCTCGTTTATGTCCGACGCTAGCAAGCCTCGTTCATCTTCTGATGGCAAAAACAGGCCGAATCTCAAAGCTGCGTATGTGATTCTTGGCAAGCCCTTCGCCTAGCCCTTTGTTGGCCTTCTCTATCAGCCTGCACAGGGCTTCGTCGCCGATGTACTCGCTATCTCCGAAGTCAAAGCTGTCAAGGTTGTCATTCCAAAAGAATGCCCGTCCCTGTGTGCTCTCGAACTCCCACCGCCGCTGCACCTTCATGTCGTTATCCGCGGACTGCAGATCCGACTGCGCGTCGACGATAATGAATAACACTTTTAGATGAAAGAAATACCGAAACATCTCGGGTAGTGTGATGATCTCACTTCGAAGCAGCGCCTCAGGCACGGCGATGCGCGTGAGGTCCGGTTTGATGTCGAAAAGCTGTCCAAAGAGATCCGGTTGGAATTGTCGATCGTCAGGCTCGCAGAGAAAGTCGTCCCATTTGTCAAGTGCAATGTATAGCGCATCACGCATTGGGTCAAAAGGGCGCACAAAGACAGGGTACTGTCTATCCTCTCGGGGGCGTATCTCGATATCCTGCTCGCGAACCCAGCCTAGGGCGATGCCACGAGCCTCGCGGTTAACCACGACTAGCGGTACATCAAATTGGACATCGTCTAACAAGTCGTGGCCGAACTCGAAGTTTAGATTGTTCTCGTCGTTTTCAGGGTCATAACCCTCGTTGGATTTCGATAGGCGTCGGGGGCACCAACACCCCTTTCTGTAGAAGTACAAGGCTGGCCCGACTTTGTCAGGCAGGGCGTCACGCCATATCTGGTTGCGTAGCTCTGGAGAGAGGCTCGAGAAGAGAGGAAATGTAGAAAAGTTGGTTGCCGCTGCTGCCATGATCTTTGGGAAGTCTAACTTATGCGGCTATGTATGAGTAATATGAAAGAGTCCCTCTGGGGTGACTGATACGGACGAAAGACTTTCAGCGGGGCTCTTGCGTGATGTGGCTCGATGTGGCCGGCTTGAGAAACGTGCTCTGCCCGCTTACTCTCGTACCGATCTGATAATATTCCTTACGATGATTTCGCTAAGCTTTGATTTGATGGCCCCGCTGCTAATAGTCATCCAGTTTCCGAGTTCTGCACAGATACTACATATGGAGCACTGGGTATACTACATATGAAGAAGCACTGGGGGGGGGCAGTGGGGTTGATTTTACAGCTCTGGTTCTTATTTTGCACATTCGCCACTAAATATGATGGGGCTCTCGGTAAATCCTAAAAACGGCACAGGTTTCGCATACAACGATAAGTGCATTTGTCAACGAGAAGATTTTTACTATTTTTGAGCGATTTCGAGGGTTAAGGATATGATGCATTAGGGATCAGATTCAGGGATGGGCAGATCGTGGCGCGAAGGGGTAGGGGATGTGCTGCTCCGTTAACTCCAATTTCAGGTAACAAGACTCGTAGAAAGGAGCTTTCTTTGCTCTCCGAAAGGTCAAATATCAGGCCAGGCCCAATCAGGCCTTACACCCACCCAAATAGCACGAAGTTTGGACGTTCCGCCAAGCACCGTTCGGAGCGTTTTGGGAAGGCTTCAAACAAGACCCTCCGAAGCCAATAAACCCGGATCAGGAAGGCCCATATCAATTACCCCCTGAGCAGTTAGAATACTGTTACGTCAGTTACGATCGAAGCCTAAAATCATCTGAAGACAGCTGAAAAAGAACATCGAGATTGATTTAAAGGTGAGAACTCTCAACGCAACACTACGAGCTTACGAAATTTCTCACTGACTGATTGTTGATTAATTAGTAGTAATTGTGTATTGATGAATGAGTACGAAATAAGGTAGTTGTAGGTGTAAAGGTTCGTATTGAGCTCAGGCGTTAGCGTGACTCTTAGCTTCGGACATTTTGCATGGTCGGCCGAGCTTTAGCATGGGTCAGCCGAGCTACATCCTCGGGGCCGGCTATCTCGCTCGCTCCCGCTGCCGCTATCCGTAGACCCCACTAATACTCCCGATTCTATATATATTTCAAGATATCTCGCATCGTCAACATCAGTTTAGAAACCATCGCTCCCATCATCACCAATCTAGCAGCCGTATCCCACGACGACGATGCTGTTGGAAATAGGGGAGATGGTAATCTCCGCCTTCTTAGGGCTGGTAGGGCTGGGGCCCGCTAGTAGAGTTTTCTCAATATGCCCCCATATGACCTCGTATTCCAACAGATGCTCCAAGATCTCCGAGCGCCCAGCTGCAAGTAGAGCTGGACCAGCAGGCAAGCTGAGGTAAGCCAGCCCTAAGAGTAGACTAACGTTACAAATAAGCGAACGTCTGAGGAAACTGAGGTGAGCTTTACACACTGTTAGATTGCCAGAACACCCCACTTCAGTGTCAGAGTATTCCCCCAACCTCCTCTTGCGCTCCGACTCTCTTCACCATACCGTCTTTTGCCCTTCGCCTCGGGCACCTGCTGTGCTATCGTCCGTGTCTTGTAGTCTTGTAGGTGCCATCGAGGATGGCTTCTACGCAGGCCTCAGAGAAGCCCATGAGCGAGAAGCAGCGTTTAAAGCTTGATAATTTCGCCAACAAGAAGGAGAAGCAAGCACAGCAGGTGCAGCAGCAACAACCCAATGGTGTTTCTAAGGAGAAGAAATCCAAGAAGCAGGATGTTCCTGCTGTCGAGTCGAAAGATTGGGTAGAGGAGACACCAGCTGGACAGAAAAAGATCTTGAAACCACTGGACGATGACTTCCACAAGGCGTACGTACCGAAGGTAGTCGAATCTGCCTGGTACAACTTCTGGGAGGACCAAGGACTTTTCAAACCACGAACAGAAAAGAATGGCAGTCTCAAGTCGAAAGGCAAATACGTTATTGCTATACCGCCGCCCAATGTATGGACTCATGTGTTGACAGCATTGTCATCTGCTAACGCTGGTCGTAGGTGACTGGCAAACTACATATCGGACACGCTCTGGCACTCTCATTAGAAGACACCCTTATCAGGTGGCATCGTATGCGGCAGTTCTCAACGTTATATATCCCTGGCTGCGATCATGCAGGCATTGCAACCCAAGCCGTTGTCGAGAAGCAGCTCGCGAGACATCCAAAAGATGGCAAGTCCAAGAGGCAGGATTTCAGTCGACCTGAATTCGTGCAGTTATGCCAGGACTGGAAGGAGGATTACCATAAAGAGATAAACAAGACGACACGCAGACTTGGCGTCTCTGTGGACTGGTCGCGGGAAGCCTTCACAATGAATCCGCAGTTGTCAATAGCGGTAACTGAGACTTTCGTGCAACTACATTCAGAAGGCCTCATATACCGAGCCAACAGGCTTGTACATTGGTCATGTCGCCTCTCCACAGCTTTATCTACACTTGAGGTGGACCAGAAAGAGCTTGAAGGGACGACGAAGCTTGACGTGCCTGGCTATGACAAGAAGATTGAATTTGGAACACTCACGTATTTCAAATACCCAATCGATGGCTCTGACCAGACGATAGAAGTTGCAACAACAAGACCGGAGACGATACTGGGCGATACTGGCATTGCTGTGCACCCTCAGGACGATAGATATAAGAACTTTGTTGGCAAGACTGCGCAACACCCGATAATACCTGATAGGAAGTTGAGGATCATCGCCGATGAATATGTCGAGAGAGAGTTCGGTACTGGCGCAGTCAAGCTGACACCTGCTCATGATCACAACGATTTTAACCTTGGCAAGAAACACAATCTGCCATTCATCAACATCCTGAACGAGGACGGTATTCTCAACAGCAACGCTGGTCACTATGCCGGAGAGAAGAGGTTCAATGCGAGATATGGCGTTATCGAGGAGCTCAAGAAACTAGGCCTCTATACGAAGCAAGAGCCGAACAAGATGCTTGTTCCGATATGCAGCCGATCAGGAGATGTTATTGAGCCGCTACTGAAACCCCAATGGTGGATGAGAATGGAGCCGTTGACGAAACCTGCCATAGATGTGGTTGAAAGCGGCGAACTCGTTATCCGACCAGAGCTACAGAAACGACAATATTTGCAATGGATGCGAAACCTCCAGGACTGGTGCCTGTCGAGACAATTGTGGTGGGGCCATCAGATACCGGCATATTACATCAGTATCGAGGGTGAAGATGGTGGGGATGATGCCAACGATAACTACTGGGTATGTGGCAGGACAGAACGGGAGGCTCAGGAGAAGGCAGAAAAGAAATTTCCTGGCAAGAAAGTGACACTCAAGCGAGACGAGGACGTCTTAGATACCTGGTTCAGCTCTGCACTTTGGCCGTTCAGTACCCTCGGATGGCCAGACAAGACGTCAGATCTCGAAAACTACTTTCCGAACACGACTATGGAGACAGGTTGGGACATCCTACCGTTCTGGGTCAGCCGCATGATCATGTTCTCTCTAAAACTGACCGGCAAAGTGCCCTTCACTGAGGTCTTCTGCCATGGCTTGATACGGGATAGCAACGGTCGAAAAATGTCTAAATCACTCGGCAATGTCGTTGACCCGATTGATATACTTGACGGTATCAGCCTCGATGGCCTGCATCAAAAGCTGCTAGAAGGTAACCTAGCCCAGAACGAGGTCAAGAATGCCGAAAAATACCAGAAGAAGGCCTTCCCACAAGGCATTCCTGAGGTGGGGGCCGATGCCTTGCGGTTCTCGCTCGTCAACTACACTCAAGCATCTGGCAGCGATATCAATTTTGACGTAAAGACGATGCACGGCTACCGAAGATTCTGTAACAAGATCTACCAGGCCACGAAATATGTCCTTGGAAAGCTCGGCGATGATTTTGTTCCTCGTGAGAGCAGTGCTTTAACAGGAAAGGAGAGTCTGCCAGAGAAGTGGATTCTGACAAAGATGAACACTGCCGCAAAACAAATTAACCAGGCACTCGAAGAGCGTGAATTCGCAAGGTCGACCCAGATCATTTACCGGTACTTGTACGATGAACTGTTCGATATCTACATCGAGAACTCGAAGTCGATCATCTCAGACGGCACGCCCGAAGAAGCTCGTTCAGCCATGGACACACTCTACACCACGCTCGAGTCTGGCTTGCGACTCATGTCTCCGTTCATGCCCTTCCTGACTGAAGAGCTTTGGCAGCGGCTACCACGCAGACCAAACGACAACACGTCCTCGATCACAATCGCTGAGTATCCGGAGTATGAGTCGTCTTTTGACGACCCGAGATCCAAGACAGCCTATGAGCTTGTACTGGGCTGCTCAAAAGGTATCCGTTCACTAATAGCGGACTATGCTATTAAGGATAAAGGCGTGGCTCATATCGCACCTCTGAATCAAATGTCACATGATACCGCGTCCGCTCAGCTTTCCGCGATCGAGTCACTCAGTGGCAAGACACCAGTGGATATCAGCATTCTGAAGGCTGGAGAAATCAGCCCCACTGGCTGTGCAGTCTTCCCTGTTTCCGCTGACGCGAACGTCTATCTTGAAGTCAAGGATCGCATACAAGATGCTGGAAAGGAGGCTGAAAAGGTCAAGGCGAAGTTGGATGAAGCAAGAAAGGACCAAGATGACATCGACTCGCTCAAGGCAGAGCTGAGCAAAGTACAGGGCAAGGATGTCAGTGAGGCCATGCAATCAGCCGAGAGCCGGAAGCGGGATGTCGAAGCCAGATTGCGGGCATTGGAAGAGACCGTCATGATGTTTGAGAAGATGATGGTTTAGGCTGCGTGTGACCCTGCTGGGCTCACAGTATGGCTGGAAGGTGCTATCTGATAACAGGACCTTACCAGGCCAGAACGTACATAGACTCTTTGAGAGAATACAACAGATACTTTAACTTCACTAATGCTCATACCTTTGTGAGTGCTACACTGGGGAAGTCGTTATCGTGGAACTGTCTCGTAGATATATCGGACGAGGAGGACCTGATCTGGTGGGACTTCAAGTATGAGTTTGGTTTTAAAATGGACCTATTGCACACTACTACTTGAGCCTCACAGATACTATAAGTTTAAGATAGAGAAAGCGAAGATCCCATCAAAAGAAAATACGCCAGTCAATTCTAAACCACTTCTTGCAACTAACAGATCTCCACCTCCGCCGCTGTCTCCCATGGATCAGACCCGGTCCGGCACAAGCGGCAGATTACGCTAATGGATACTCAAACTGCAGATGTAGGCGTGCGTGCACAATGGAATGCTCGTTTCAACATGCTAGTAGATTATTAGACGTTCGCATACTTAAGCTGTGTTGTTCAAACACACGTCGATCAGCTGTTGGAGCAAGACCCATCATCGACAGATGCACTCGCTCAAGGACTACAGACATATATCAAGCACTGCGAGTCCCTCATTCTATCACTGCTCAATACGCATAAGGCTCAACGATTGTTCGCTCCAACCGCCGAAGGACTGGCACACACGGTCACTTGCGTCGAAGACATCTATAGAGTCGATGTAGCAGCAGAAGAGCTACTGCCTGAGTCACACTGGGAATCGCAATCACACCTTCGGCACGAGAGACTGCAAGAGTTGAAGGTCCACACCGCTGGACAGAGTCATTATATCAACCAAGCGTCGGCTGGCAGAGCCGTCTCTTCGCCGCGTTCGTGTCCAATACAGAGTATTGACCCACGTCGACTACTGCTCGATCCAGGGCCGGCTCTTCCCCCAACACCATCTCCGTCTCCGGAAAGCGGAGGTCCAAGCCCGGTCGCGCGAAAAATCCTTCAGGAAGGACAATAAGAAGAGTGGCAGATTAGCTATTAGACCGGTAACGCGGGATCGAGGCGGCGGAAGGATCGGTGGAACGTTTCGAGAAGGGAAGGTCTCATCGCATCCACCGAAACCGACCGATCCGTTGAACTTCATCATGTCTATACCAACCACCGCCGTTCCATCTCAGCAGATACTCCATACTCTCCGTCTCTCCTGCGGCTCTACCCGGAACCGCTGATATGGAAGTTCTGATCAAGTTGTTTTACGGGATCGCGAGTCCTGGTGCTTTTTTCGAGCTTCGCGACGTGTGCCTCTTGTCGTACACAGCTCGAGAGCTAGTCCCTCGTGACCCGGATAACATCCAGAATTTACAAACCCTGGACCGGCTGAGCTCATTTGATTGCACTACCGCTCTTCTGCGACGCACGTACCTGGCGCACTTGGTTGAACTGCGCAACACGCGGACTAGTCTCCACGTCGAGAAGTCATCTAGCCCCTTCACCCGTAGTCGGAAGAGAAAAACAGAGTCTGATCGATATGGGAGAGCATCCTCTAAGGCTATCGACGAGTTAATGCTAGAGGCATATCCGAAGCTTAATACGGATGATGCCATTTATCACAAGCAGCGCGACTCGTTGAAAAACCGGCTGGCAAGGGGCCGGAATTGGCAGATGCTGTAACAGAGCCTCTCTCTAGGAATTCTGTGCGTAGTTCCTCGACGAGGTCCTATGGCAGTTTCCGACAGTCAGTGAGTATAGAAATGTGAAGAGATCTTCGACAAGGAGACTAATGCTAGGAAGGGTTGAGGCTATCCCGGTGTCGCAATTTGAATATTTCGTCAAGCTCCTGATTAAACATAGACGTCGATTTTTGATGGATGTTAGTGACAAGCTGACCGGGAAGGTGCTAGATGTTCTCTCGGGACTTGCACAAGCTGATAGATTTCTATTTGAGGACACGACGGCTGATCAGCTCGAGGCAGAGGCATTTGAAAGTCCGGCGCTTGTCGCGTATTGCGACAAGTGCCCCTTCATTCTTGGCTACACTGATACATGCTGAAAGTAGCGAAATGGAGTAGACTCTTCGCTGGAAAGACCGACCATCAAGTCGGCTTTTTGGGGAATGAACAATCTGGTGGCAAGGCAGTAATCGTCTGGCCGTCCCGTTAGTACATGAATAGCTGGTCTATCTAATCATGAAAGGACTACTGATGAAGTGTAGATCTGATAATTGTCTAAAGGTGTGTGTTCTAAAGGAGGAAGTTATCTAGGTTTTCTGCCGCAATTGGCGCTAGCCCCAACCAGGCTAGCGGGCATTGTAATGGCACTGCAACAACTATGTTCCTAATTGGACGACTACTCCTCCTGCTCCTACTATTGCTCCTACTGTAGCTCCTACTGCAGCTCCTATTACTTCAACAACTACTCAACGGTGACTGCTAATGCCATACCGAGCATGGCTTGGTCATGAATCACAATGTGTTCATACAAAGTACGGCCTTCGAAAGACTTCTGTGTTACTGCATTTCATCGCGACCTCTCTTGCTTCAAGTGGTCGTTTTCGAAACTTGACAATGTTTGAGGACGCCGAAGTGCTGGCCACGGGCTACGGATACCTCTACGATCTTGATATAAGCCAATGCCAGCTGGTGCGACAGAATCAACATCACCTGCGCCATGCGTGATCGGGTCCGCTGTTCATGACGCTGGACCCTTGTACTAGACCTGTACTGATCTGGCCAGTGCTACCCATTGATCTAAACACGGACCACATTGGGGACCTTGATTCGCATGTGACTGCTCTACGCTGTACAACCAACTCCAAGCTGTGTGCTAGATATCCACGACATATCATGACCGAGTTGAAATCCTTTTCTCGATGCCTGTGCCGTCGCAATGATCTCGAGTAAGTCTGGCCTCGAATTTTGGCCTCAGAACGTAACGTCGAGCTGATAGACGAAACATGATCCAATGTAACATTTGGTTATTCAGGTGCTATACAGGCCAACTAGTACTGGAGCAGGCTGCGAAGGATGAGTCCATAGATTCGTAAGGAACTTTGACTCCGCTAAGGGCTCCGGTCTGACAACAATCACAGCAAAGAGTGGCTACCCATCTTGGATACCGTGCTTGCTCCTCTCGAAAAGATACAGCATCCATTACTTTCCACAACACCGCCAGCATTCAGTTTAAAGACTCCTGCAATTGGGTTTCGTGACCCCACTTGCGCGTAAAGCGAAAGCCATATTTAACAAGTTGTATAGTAGCCAAAGGGAATCAGGTTCATTATCGCTTATCTCAATATCTATTCTCGAGTCTGATCGGCTGACTAGTAAGAACTTAGTACCAGCATCGACAGGTAGAAAGATCAAGCCAAGTTTGCGCAGAACTTATTGATCGCCTTTCCTGCTCATCGGCAATTTTAGTAGGGAGTCATCCAAAAAGTCATGCGAAGCGGTTATGGCCGCTTGAATTGTTCCTTATAATTCCCGAAGCCGCAGGTGAATGGTAGCCTACTTTAAGTTGTCCGACATGCGGGGCACGCGACCTGCAGGATTTGACACGCTTGCAGGCGTATTCGTTGCAAGACTTGATTCATTCGAATCAAATGCTATCACGCCCTTTACTACTCCTTCGAACTCTTTCGGAAGAATTTTTTTTATTCTCGCTCAAAACTTCGTCCGTGATCCTAACGGCCACAGCCGTGCTAGAACAGAGTCTTCTGCTACTGCATGTTGGCGATGAGCATGTTTAGCGAGACGGCAGAGGTAGAGAATGCGTCTGAAGCTGCCCAGCAAGATGCTTTTCCATTCACCTCGTCGCGCTACGTACTACAGCTATGCGTCCTCACGTTTTTTTTTTGTATTTCACCCAGTATTTGAAGAAGCGTCTGGTTTGTGCACGGTCTCAAGCAATGAATGTTATAGAACGTATCGGATTGTCTCGAGACTCAACTGAGCGGTTTCAGATTTTCGATAGTGGTCTAGGGAAGCAGGTCAAAAATACGAGATGGGGCTTGACATATCGACGTCCTCGTTCGTCCACGCCAGTCGTTCCCTGTTTGGGCGATAATTTCAGTCGGGATGAAATGCAGGCTTGCTTGACACGGAGTCACGGCCGCACACGCACGCACGATGTGATTATTGACGTACGCAAGCTTCCCTGGCAAGCCGCCTCTGCAGGATTGGGAGCTGGATACATGGCTTGGACAGTCAAAGACGCAACCTCTTACCACAATTTGTTGGGCTTCTTGACTCTCATGGACAAGGCTTGATGATTTTGAAGGCGGCAAGGTGGACAAATATCGAGGGTGCTTCTGAGGGAGGATCTTGCTGCCTTGGGTTCCCTGGTTCTGTGTCGGCTGAAGATCGTGCGGGTTGCGAATTCTTTGAACCAGAACAGTCCCCTGCTTTCGAGCCCTTCTTTTCGTAGCTGATGTAGCCGGAATTTATTTACTGGTGCAAATATTCAACCGCTGCAGATTGTACTAATGCAGGTTGAAAGGTGGCACAAATAATTTTAGCAAGTGGTCGTAGGAAACGGTCAATAAGGCGTACCTAATTGGATATCTTGAGTGCAGTGCAAGATGCACAGGGCCACCAGAGACGCGTCTCCTGCCCCAAGTTCGAATCTGATCTCTCATCCCAACGCAAACCAAGGAAAGACTAGCGTTGACAGGGACCAAAGGGGTTGATTGCCTTCACCCTCAAATCTGAAAGCTCTATCTATTTTGAGGGGAAAGGAAACTCGTCTAAGTATCTGCACGTCAAACATCCATCTTACCGGGACCTATGTAAAAAGACATTCCATTCAATCCTCCTTGTAACTTTATGCAGAAACCTCAATGTCTTGTCTAATTGTCTGCAAATATTCACAAAGCAATGGAATCGAACGATAGTAAGTCAGTAATGACCCCCTTTTAGGCAGCAGTAGTAACAAAGGCGCGGGTCTCACCTCAGCCACGTTGAACGCAGAGAATCGATGCGGAATGATCAACAGCACTTGGTATCTCGCATCTTGGTCGATGTCACCTTTGGGATGCGCAATGTCGGCTGTGAAGGAGTACACTTTACTAAACCATCGTGTTTCGTTTCAACACCGTCTGAGAAACGTCATCCACGAGCTTTTGTCGCACTGGACAACTGCACTGGACTTGACTTGACTGGCATGGCCAGAAGATCCACAAGGCAAAGTCGGCTTCGGTATCCGGCAAAAACTCAATAAGGCTTGCCGGTGCAGCACAGAATTTCGCTAGTATCCATTGAGAAAATGTACCAATATTTGACCCATGGTGGTTGTCTAAACAAAGCAATACTGCGGCGTTTTGTAATCGGACCTGCTGGTTGTTTTGTAATTGAAGGAGGGAGACGTCGCAAAAGGCAACAGGCGCTTTATATATATCCAATAAGCTTCAGGCGTCAGCGCTTGCCAAAGTTTTCGGAACTATCCCGCAAACAAAGCCTATGTTGCAAACCGTTTTACCGTAGCTAGATCGTTTGAGGCCTAAGCCAAGAGTTTATTGGCTTAGGTTTCAACTGCTACAAACATGCTGGGTTTTCGAATGGAGAACAAGAAGAATGTATAGTATTATCAAAGCATTTGGCAATGGGTTCGTACAGTATTGCCGGGTCTTGCGGAGTACCCGTAAAGAGACCGTCCTTGTAAGGAAAGAGAACATCTCGTATCGTCTTACAAAGAGGCTTGACGAGAGATAAAGAATGTCTATAGCTGCACTACCTCGCAGTCATTCTTCCTATAATCGCAACACCACGAGGTTCAGCAGTAGAAGGTGGGACGGTATTTGAGAGCAAAGGAATTGGCACTGTGCCCGACTAGCGTCAATTTGAGTTGGGCAGCAAAAACGGGCCAACGATAAACCTGTCAACATAGATTGAAATGAAATCAGAAAGGTCTGTATTATCATCTTAGTGAATGTCTAGCTTCTACTTATTAGGAAGTCCTTTTTCCCCCCTAACACCAAGCAAATAAACTGCCAATCATGAATCCTCCCCAGCGGATATGTCGGCTATAGCATTATCAAACGCTTCAATGATGGGGTCATATAATTTTTCCGGTGGTCCCGATGGGGTTCCAGTGAACAGCGCTCCGTCCTCGAGGAAAGGGAAAAGGATACCCCGTATCTCTTTACACAGAGGCTTGACACGGTCCAACACCGGTGGGAACTCCTTCAAAGGTTTCTTGAATCCATTAACACTCATAGCATACTCCTTGTATTGAGCTATCTCCTCATAGCTGCCCGTATACCATTTGCTTAACATGCTTTCGTTGGGCCGATCCATCAACATGCAGTGGAACTGCCTTTCCCATGTCCGACGTGCGCACATCCATAGGAGCACGTAGAAAAACGACTCGAGGTCATGCCGATAGGTGTGGGAGACAAGGCGCAACACTTCAATCGCCATAAACTCCATTGTGCCTGTCTGATGCCGTGCGTCGCTTCGTCCGCTATCGACCTTCTTGACCAGTTCCAGATCGATCAACATTCCAGTGAAGCCATCAGCCTTCTTTGGATCTGTTATGATGATGTTGCCCTCTGAGATGTCTCTGTGCAGACTTTTCCCTTGAATGTATAGAGATCGATGTGCCTTGATTGCATCGCGAAGCGCGGTCAACAACTCTGAGACCGATTCGAATTTGCTGAGAGCTTGTCCGGCCGGCGAGATGACCAAGCAGGAGAGCAGACGGTTATCGAACGGTCCGTCGCTTGAGGCATAGAGACTGATGGCTTGTGTATCTTCAAGAAGTTGCGATGCAATGTGTTTCTCGCGTAGTGTTGATCTTTGACTGTTGAATCTAGACCTTTTGAAAGACCTTGCTTCGTGGTCCGTAGACTTTCGTTTCCCTGTCCGTGCATTTTCCGAAGCTTGCGGCACTTCGAGTATCGGACGTAGTTTCGATCTCTGACTGTTTGACCTTCTAGAAGACTTGAATTCGTCATCATCAGACATTCGTGTCTCAGAAATGCTTTCAAAGATGCTCAAGCCCCGACAGGGTCCAAAAGATCGTGCGAGCGACTCTGATTGAGGCTGTGAGAACGAAGTCAAGGCACTTGACGAGGTATTTCGGAAGTGGTAGGAAGCGGGAAAGGTCAATCCCTCACGTATTTCGTCAATGCTGGTTATGCGATGGTAGCTCAGCAATTTTGCAACTCCTTTTACACCTTTTTCGCGTGCTGACCTCAGATGATCTGCCTCAGGTGATCGTTTGTCGGACGTCCATGAGAATTTGACGACATGTGCTAAATCCTTTGAGCGGTAGCAGTTTGTCCCCCTACAAACTATTCCTCGTTGTATGACGATCGGACTCGACATCAACTGAAGTCTCTTTTCCTTCCCAGTCACATCTTCCGTGATGGTTATGAATCGATCTTCTTCGTCACGCTCAACGAATGTGTCCAGGCCTAACTCTTCGTCGCTCATCATGGCGTACCCTGCAATGACTCGAATGAACTGCTCCGGTTCCTTGTGAATATCGAACTCGCCTGAGCTGTAGGGACCAGAGCGATCGAATACCCATAATTCCATAGTAGTCCCGGAAAGGAAAAATCCGTGAATGAAGCGGCGAGTTGGCTGGGCAGTAAACACATTACGCATATAACGGCCGAGTTGAAGCAGTAGAGGCTTGAAGTCTTTACTGTTTGATTTCTGGTGCTCGCCAATGACTTGAACGTCTTTCCAATTGTGTATCGTTCCGGATGCGTTGCTTTTCTGTTTGATAAAGATATCAAGTTGACGTCGGGCTTCAGCACCAGTGAGGTCTTTGCTACTCTCGCTTGTACAATAGACCCCTCGAGCTTCGAACAGAAACTCCTCCTGAAAGCGGAACAACCACTCAAGAACAGCATCCTGCACAGGCGGCTCAGGAAAATCAGTCCACCTGCCGTCAGCGTATTGATCTTGCACGGCTCGATAAATTTCCTTGGTCCGCTCAGTCCAGTCTTTTCCCTCAAAATATTTGGAGAAGAATCCTCGAACGTTCCGATATGTGCAGTTTTTTATTTCCTCAAAAATCATTCGTTCCACCAGTTTCTTAGTTTGCTCACCACCTTGCTGCGAGGCGGAGGAATGCCTTGTCGGAGGGGTTATCCAGGAAAGAGAATTTATAAGGTTAAGGACGGCATTCCAGATATCGAAATCCGATGTCTTTCTGATAACAAGTCGCGATAGTGCACGGTAGTGCTCGTAGTTGAAATCGCCCTTATGGATGCGCCCACGAACTTCTATTAAATCTAAAGCCACATTTCGATTTCCAGTGTTTGAGCGAAGATCAAGGGCTACGTCGTGGCCCTCCAAGGTGTAGAGGAGTTTCGATATTGCCTTTCGAGGTTCTTGGTCGGAACTATCGACAGTGTCACTGTAAGAGAGAGAATCCGGCCTATAAATCTGCTCTGCTTTTCGAAGTGAATCTTGTAAATGGCCTAGACAATTGTCCAAAGGATACTCTGCGATGACCGTGCGATCACCTTGCGAAAGATTGGCCATCTCGAGTCAGAAGGCGCGAGGCCTAAAGTTGAAGTCGTTGGCGAAGCGTTGAAGGGTTTTAGCTGGCGAGGGGTTGGAAAAGTTGAGCCGGCCCGTGGTTGGAGAAAATTCTTGGCGTCGGGTTGAACTTTAAAAATTGCAAATGCCCCGCACATTCAAGAATTAACGTCGGGTTGGAAAAGCTCCGGGGCCTATGACATCTGGTCAAAAAGGCATCGACTGAGCATATGCGCAGCATCAACTGATCATAAAGAAACATCGATGAACGACGAAAGCATCGACGCTGAAAATCGAGCGGATAAGATAACAGATTGACCAAATGGTTTGAAGGTGAAAGTCGCAGTCCGCATATGCCGCGCATATACTAAAAAGAAACTCAGCTCGCTCAAGATTCGTTCAATGCAAATTTCGAAGACGACGAGAAAAGTGATGATGCAAATCACGAGCTGAACGACGAGAATGAAGAAGAAAACGCATGAGAAAGGTCTAACGAAGATAACATGAGCGATAGCGCATGTTTTGTGCATATGCTGTGCATATGTAGAAGAATCTTCGCTCGTCTTGCTGCAAAATAGATTCATGATATATTCTATGCGTGACCTGTGACTGTGCTGTTTTCTCGATGTTTCGCTCAAGCTGTGCATGTGCACGGCTTCAATACTTCGCTCTTGCTGTTTGTCTTCTAGCTACTTTAGCTAAATAATATCAATTCTAGAAAGCGGGATTGGAATAATTTTGAACTCTAGCATATGCAGAAAAATGACCGGAACCAAAAAAACAAGTTCCGGCCCTGGCTCAACTTTTCCAACCCCGCCAGCTGTAACCCCTCCTTGAAAGGAAAAGTGGGCGCGCCAACCTTCAAGATGACTAATATGACTGTTAAGCGCGCGAAGGGCGCGTGAAGGGCGCGCGCCTCCGGTACTACAGCAACCACATGTTTCCGAGCTTCAAAGATCGACAGGAGATTTAAATATCTTTTTACCAAGGAAAGCCTCCCCAAGATAAATCTCATTCATTTTGTCCATACACCATTTCTGCTTTAGAAACTCACAGCAGCTATCTACATGCCCCGTTGCTACCTTATCGAACAAGATACCACTTGCCTTACCCACCAAATGACATCGGCGCCAGTCCTGGATCCCTCAGCGTCAGCCAGATTTATCGCATCTGCATAATCTCTAGCCTGTATTTCATTGCCATTTGTAGTGCACTGCTTTTCCCAGGATTATGGTGTCCTAACCTCTTTCTGAGTTGATATCTACCAGGAGATAGCTGCCCAGGTCGCAAGAAGGCAAAGTGGAGGTAGGAAGGTTAGAGTGCAGCCGTGATCCGGTCTTCTTCCCATCAACTAATAAGATGCGAAGGAAACACATGAGTGCACGTGTTTGTCACATGCTGCATGCTTGCTGAATGCGCCTTTATGTAGAGTACCTAGTCCAGAAGAAAACTGAATTCAACGCATTGCTGGCCTTCGGCGGCCCATTCTTAGTTCACACTCTCCAGTACCAGCCAATGAGATACCCGAGTGATAATAGCATAGGAGATTTCAACTTTGCCAGAACCGCATGCAAGGCTTGTCGTGCAACAACGGAACATTTCAAATCCTGACGTTCCTTCACAAGTGGCTGACGCATTATTCTCGCTACCTTCAGAATATAGGTCTGAAGATCCGCAGGGCAACTGACGCTCGTTTGGTTTTTTCCCTATTCTGTTCAATGATGTTCCAAGATGAACTCGATGCGACTCACTACTTCTCCCGTCGAAGACTAATTGATCTTCTCTGTTGATTTGTATATAAGATATTTGAAGAACTCAAAGTCAAGGATGGAAGCTCATAGAAATCGAAGGGAGAACATGGGTTCTGATGAAGGAACCTGCAGTCTTTTCTTTTTTTTCTATTTGCATTTCTTGTTGTTTTCAATGGAACCAGCTGAGGTCAGCTGGTAAACCCCCCTTCCCCCCCCCCCCGAGAGCTGATAGAGGCGGAAATGGCCGAACCATATTAGTCATCGGAGAAGGGGTCAAATACTCGCTCAGCTAGCTTAGAAAATGTCCATCCCTTTACAACCTGATTTGCAGGAACCAATACTTAGATTTTCAATGTGCTAATTTCTAGGCTGGTTTGGCAAAAGATTTTGACGCAATCAGCGCCATTGGCACCAAATAGAAGTCACTCAATTTTATCATTCTAACATTGAATTAATGACTAGTTATTGCGATCGTATAATAGAAATCTTAGCGCCATCTCTCAAGCATCTATAGTACTTGTTGCCATACCATTTCAAACCTTCCAGTCCTCGGTTCTCTTCTTTCTGGCACTTTTCAGCGTTCAATAGAGCACGATGGTACGCTTCTAAATAGCTTAAAGGGGTAGAATACACAAATAATGACAGTCACACCTTACACTCCTCAAGACGATAGATACAGCTAACAGGTTTAAAACGGTGACGGCGCTCATTTTCGATACAACCGGAGACCAGCATACTGCCCGTTTGCATCTATTGGCCACTTTTCATGTATAGTAGCCGACAGGGCGTAAAGGTAAATGTCTCTGCGTCCGTTCGCTCCCGGCGCACACACACCACACACCCCGGACCATACCCTAATATGCATCCCCGAGGCGTTTACTCAGACGGAGACTCAGCTATTAGGGATAGCAATCCCAATTCGCATACCAGATCGTCGTCAGCCCATAGTGGAAAACCATGTCCTCCTCTTGGCCTTTGCTGCAACATAAAGAAGGCAACCGCTGCTGCACGTAGTCCCGTCTGGATCCTGATCCTGCATAAAGAAGCCTGCTTCCACTCGCAAGCTTGATGTGTTCACGTGCGCGCCGCCGTCTGTGCTACCTCAGGCATCCAGGTGATTGGGCTGTATGATAGGCAAAATAGTAGTCCCCCCCCCCACCTGCAATGCACGCGTGGAAGAATTCCCCGAACAAAGTGATGGGTCTTGTTGCCTCGTTGCTACCCTACTTGTTTGGGCACAGCGACAGGGACCCCGAAGGAGTCAGCCATGGCCAGATGCTAGAAACGCTGATTGTGTCGCACACGGCACAATCAGAAGTGGGCGGACAAGGCGATTCCTGCATCCATTATGAGTCAGTCTTCGGCCGCTTCTGAAAGATAAACTGTGCGCCTACAGACCGTAACGGACATGAAGTTCTGTCGTAGGCGGATGCTGCGTCCGCAGCTCCAAAGACGGGGCGTCCAATGAGGAATAAATGCTACCAGTATCAGAGAAAGTCTTCACCGCCTCCCAGCTCTCAGCCTGAAGCTGGCGATGATCTTTGGATTGTGCAGCATGTGCTTCAACAAGGCAGACGACGCGTTTACACCGAGCCTTGCACACCGAAAATAGCTATTCTGATGCACGGACACACCGGGGGTGCCAGAAGTCATTGTGTTATGAGCAGCCAAGCATAAGCAAGACTTCCCTACAAGATCAGAAACATTGAAGGTTGAGTAGGAACACTTGACTGGGTATCATAAAGCCGTATGTCGAGCGGCTTGTATCCTCGGACTGTTTCGAGGGCACAGTGATCTACTTAGTAGCGATATCCTTGCTGATACTCATTATACATACTCCCCTGGGACATTATACCGCTTATGCTGCAATGAGTTTTAGTCCCTCTGGTAATAACTCTTGAACGTCGCTGTTGAATGGGCCCAATAGCAGTCAAATTCGCGTTCCAGCACTCTTAACATGGTCTCCAGCTTCCAGAAAGCCACATCAGCAAAAGTGCTGTAAACACTTTCAAATTTCGGACTCTGTTCTCAGAATAATCAGCCGAAACATCCTGGTCCGACAAAATGGACTTCTTTCTTACTTTCTGTGTTTTCGCAGTGGTGATGGCATTGTTTAGCTGCGTTGCATTGAAGAAAGTGCCTTCGATATCGAATTTCCGATACACTATCAGAGCATTAAGATATCTTTTCGACGGGCCAGCGACCATCTCCAATCTTTACGACAAGGTGAGCTTGAAACTTCTTCCCTGCGCAGCCAGCCTCTTCTTAGTGTCCAGAGTGCAGGGAAACCTTTCGTCGTTACTACACCGACAAATCTCCATATCATGGTGTCCTCCACGAAGCTCATTGAGGAGCTCGTCGACGCCTCACCTTCTCACCTTTCGTTGCACGCGATCGCCAAAGAGGTGATTAGCAGGACTTCCCCTCATTTCTTGATCACGCCTAATCTGAGCAGATGCTCCAGCCGAGACACACTATGCACGGCTTCGAATGGAAGGACAAGCGAGGCGACGAAGGAACAGGATTCGTTCGGGCATTGAGAAGTCTGCTCACAGCGCACTTGCCTCTTCTCCTGCCCCATTTGAAAAGAATTGTCGAGGAAGGGCTTAAGCCAGAAGTCTGTTTGTATCGAAAAGCTAACGGTCAGCCGTTCCCCAACTCAATTCGCCATACATATCACCGGTATAGTGCGAGACTAATCGGCCTAAGACATATCCCACGTTCTCATCTTTCCAGCTATCAAAAGAATCGTTGCACAAGTAAACTGTTTTGTCTTCTTCGGAGAGGAACTGTGTATGTATAGCATGTGGATCGAACATTATTTTACTTACCTCGAACAGCACAGGTCACGGAATTTCTGCAGGCCGCGCTTCAATTTCCTCAAGATGTAATCCTCACAGCCGAGATTTTCAGGATAACGCCAGCATGCTTAGCACCGTGAGATGAGCGAAATATAAACATTTTGATTCATACCGACGTCTCTCCAGTTTCATAGCAAGCTTGGTCTCGCGGCACCAGGATACAATCAAAACTTTGTTCAGACATCTAGCACCAATCGTGGAAAAGCGCTTGGAGCTTCGATCAAGCGAGAAACATAGAAACACGGGAAACAAACCGGTACTGTAAAAGCACCTCAGAGATATTTCTCGCTAAGGGAGCCAGATTGACTGTATGCAATGGTTAATTGACACATCGCCCCTGTCAAACCCCTGGACCGTCGAACGCATGATAGGGGAGATTATTGCCATATGGTTCAGCTCTATACATCAACTCGCCATGGTTAGTATCAATTTCCATCGTTTTGCGACGGCTGGGCTCATCGGAATTTTAGAGCACCGTTTTCGCGATTGAAGATCTCTGTATATTTCCAGAATACACCGAACCCCTACGACAGGAAGTAGAAAAGCAAGGAGTCTCTCCCGATGGACTCCCGCTACTTGATAGCTTTCTTAAGGAGTCGGCGCGATTCACGAGCATTGATGCTGGTGAGCGCTTTGCTTGAGAAAGTGTCGATTGTCCGTGTCTAACATTCTTGAAGTGACGTGTAGGCGCAAGACTTTAAAAAGCTTTACATTCTCCAATGGCTTGATAGTCAATCCGCGTGATTGGATTTGTATACCTCAGCAGGCGATGATGCATGACTCGGTATATTTTCGGGAGCCCACGAACTTTGACGGATTTCGATTCACAAATAAGACAAGTATTGTCAGTGAGAATCTGCGGGATTCAAAAGCAAGCAGTTTGACGGATTCATCACATGACTGGATGGTGTGGGGCCTCGGAAAGACTGCCTGGTGGGTATTCTATTCGAAAGCCAAGCAAAGGCGAGGATATATTTCATGACTGATATGTTTACAGCCCGGGTAGATTCTATGCATCGACGAGAACGAAGCTGGAGATCTTGCAAAAGTACGACTGCAGCCTGCACAATGCACAAAGTTCACGAAAGCAAACTTGGCGATCTTCGATCATTCCTTGCTCCAGCACTGTTTTAATATTTCGAGTTAGGCAAAGGAAGGCACGCGACTAGATCGTTAGAAGAATTTTTCGAGCCATGTGTGCAGCAGATTGTGTTTTTCAAGCTCAATCAACAGCCCCGAATGGGCTAGGATTGGTGGGAATATCGTTTAGACCATTCCCTCTTCTTTTCGCAACGGCTCGTCTCAGTGATCTTCAATAGCTTCCTTCACTCCATCGCTCAAAGAAAGAGATACAAGCATGCTATTCACTTCCGGCGGGATTGATCTGAATGTGGAAATAGGTCTTCTTGGTCTCGTGATGTGCGTGACATATGAGGTGAACCCTGAGAGCCCAGGGCCGGCTGGCCCGCTGTGCAAAGGACAGAGTCAATATGTAGATGGTTAGAAGTTGTGGTGGCTAAAGGTGGGTGGTGGGCCTGAATAGCCGAATCGCAGCCCTATGGCAAGGCTAGTCATTAATTCAATATTTGAGCGCTAAAATTGAGTGACTGCTATTTGGCTCCCAATTGCGCTGCTTGCGCCAAAATCTTTTATATGAATTTCGATGGTCCCGTTTTGCCGATGATGCTTTTGTCATTTTGCGTATTCAGAATATGAGACATAACTTACACTTTGCCTTCTTTTCAACTCTGACGGCTTCTTGAGCAATCTTGATCTTCGTATCAAATGTCAAGGCTGAAAGATACTCGATTTGTTTTTCGCAACATTCTACGAGTAGTTGATCGTTCAATCGATTGGTAGCATCACTCGTCTATGCAGAGGTAAAGTGCATGTAAAATTAAACCTCCGAGTGCACCGTGCTGACTGCATAACGCCGTCCTTGATGCCTCATGCTGACTTCCGTTTACAGTGCAGAGTTGTGCCAGCCTGACATGCAATGCAATGCAGTGAAGTGCGGAGTTTATTGGCCTACGCCGCGTCAAGGCAGCGAACTGGAGAGATACAGGTGGAAGGCCGCCAAACGGGGCTGATATATGTTTAAACTTGTATGTGCCTCGATGGAAATGGATAGAATGTACCGTGCTTTATGTGTATCCAAAGAGTCCGGAGAGATGGAAAAATGGAAGGATTAGGAGAAATCTGACTACATTGCGGCTTTATTTTACCAAGAATGCCAAGAGCCTTAACCAATACTCTACGGTTAGTAACTCTAATCCTAGGCCTAAATGGCTTGAAATCAACATTATCCTCTCAACATCTCCAGCTTCATGAGAATGAGTCGTTGGAGCACTCTAGTAAAGCTGAAGCGAGATGCACCTATCAATGTTGTGTGGTATTCGCAGCCTCGGGCGGGCGTCGAAAAGTGAAGCTGTGCGGGGCGCGGGGCTATGTAGAGCTGTGGAGGCTTTCGATCCTCGAGAAGTGATGGAGCCCAAAACGTCTTATGATATATAATCTTGATATCAAGATCATCTTTGCTTCGGATGCAGTCACAGAAACAAGCACATACATCGTACACCTTAAACCGAAGCATGGAAAAACCCTGCCTTGAGGACCGCATTGGGTCATACAAATCCTTCGTCGCAATACGGACTCAACGAGATCCAGAACTTAGAAATTTATATGAATTCCTCCAGACTGACAGTGTAGTTCAACGTTCTTGTCGCACTGTCTGCCTAGAGTTTTCTTCTGCACCTGGTCCCCCAAGTCGCCAGAGCCTTGACCTTGACGGTCTTGCGTCAATTTTAGGCGCCAAAGCTACAGGAAGAGACGATCTCTGTGGCCGGCTTTTAATTGTCGAGGATATATCTAATGATATTATCGAGACGTTAGGTTGCTTGCTGAATATCGATCCATTCTTCTTCGCCTCTCATATTGATACCTTTCAAATCGATATAGCAAGAAGAAGGCCCTCGATGGCTACTTTTCCGTCAAAGACGAGGGCACAGAATTTTCTGAATCTTCACTACCACCGCGTGGTTGAATTAGAGAACGCAGAATCCACGCATATATTACTTCGAGATATGAACGTGCCACGGAAAGTGAGAATACTACCAAAATTTAAGGGGACCAATATTGGACTCGTACGACATTGCAATTCAATCTTGAAGGCTGAGACAAAAGATGGGCTCTGGCTAGGTAAAAGAGGTCCCACCAATCAGTGAGATTCGAAACACAAAACTTATATTTTAGTAGGACTAATCCTTGTCGACGCTCCTATAAGCAACTCTTGCTTCTTGCAATCCCCGCACAATAACAACACAACTCCCCTCACACTCCAGATACATTTGTTCCAAGGCGGATTCCAGGATTTCCTCTCCGAGCCCTCGTTCTCTAACATCGACCATAAATCTGGCCCAATACGGTCTTCCCCGCTGGAATCCATCATTTACTATTGGAGTCTTCAACAGCCCCCAGGATTCAATGTGGATTGTCCAACCTTGTTCAGCTTATCGTATTACGCTCTAAGAATAGACGTGGCGGAGTGGATGACCTACTTGGAGTTAATGTATCATTGTATCCAGCAATATGAATACTCTCCCGAAGCTATTACCCTTGCCTCAATAGGACACATCGAGACAGTCACTGCCGACATACATAGCCTTCAACGATGGGGCCGTCGAAGTATAGCTACAGCCCGGAAGATCCACTATGCTGTGGAATTTCTCAAATATCGCATGATTAAGAACGAAGACAAGGAAATTAGCGCCTTGATAAGACAAGACTACGAGGAGATTGCCTTGAACCTTGGCGCCTACAGTCACCGGCTAGAAACCATGGTGTCTGTTGCCACTTCACTAGTTCAAGCTATTGATTGCAGACGGTCGCTCATAGAGACGATGAACATCTCACGATTGACTTATCTGGCACTTATTTTCATACCCTCAACATTCGTATCAGGCCTGTTCAGCATGAATGACAAGATTGCGCCAGGAGGTAACGTTTTTGGGCTCTACTTCGCAATTTCTATTCCTCTGTGTATATTGGTCTTTCTGATCGCTCATCCACCTACTGGTACTCTTGGTGATTTCTCAGCATGGGTCAGGAGATCAAGGGTGATACCAAACTGCAAGGTTTGATAGTCGAAAGAACTGGTAGTCATGTGAGAGAGAGGTTATATTGCTACACAAGATGGGCCTGGTAAGCTGATACGATTGATTGAGGGAAACTGCTCGATAACCACCCTGTACGGGAGCATCATAGTCCAGTGCGCCCTCTGTAAGGCCGAGCGAAAAAGTAGCGCATATTTCACCGTACAATTGGTAAAGCCCATTCAAACATACGATCTCACTGATAGGCCTCAATTCCCTCTACTGCCTGGTATGCATGTAGCCGCTTTAAATTTCCCTCCAATGGTGTATCAACTGACGTTCCAGCCCAAATCCCGGAGAGCGACGAACCAGCGCCGGGCTCTTGACCTGCTTGGTTAGACCTGCTGCAAACCTACTGTACATGCCAGGGGATGGCCTTATTTTTATTCGAATGTAGGGAGGGGTGACACTGTATGTTCCTGGCCAACGCTAGTATCACACTGCCAACTTGAAGTCACTGTACGCGCCATGCGCGTTGGACAGAATTTTCATCTTAGTAGCTCAATTGTATGAGCTGAATGAGGCCTCTGAGAGGATGTCAAAACCATGAAAATGAAAATCGAATCGCTTTTGCACTACTAATCGTTTGTTATGTCGCTCTGTGTAATGTTTCAATCCTTTCGCTTGACTAGCGCTGTCCAGTTGCCTCAGGTTTCTCAAACGTATCACACTAACCCCTAACGGGGTTAGCCGATGCTTACTACGCGCGCACACGGGTGATACGTCTGAGAACCTGAGGCAACTGTCCAGGACATACAGTGTCACCCTCCGTAGCCAAGGGTTTTTGACGCCGAGGAGCCTTGCTTCCTCGTTTTTTCAGACTGCTTTTCGCGTGAGGAGCAGGAGTGAGGTGCTTGAAACATCAAGGACACGTTGCAGTTTGTCCTTACCGTGGATTGACATATTCCTCGCTCTGCATATCCTTTGGAGGCCCCAGAGGCCAATGAATCGATCCATAAGCCCCAATCCCGAACAGCGTCACTCGGTCACGCCTGCAGCCTGTACGCAGCCTGTGATCTCGATGTTTTGAGCCAATCACGCCTGGATCTCTCGCTCTTCTGAATCCACACACGGTCGCGTAGGCTCGAGTGGTCAATGCTTAACTCGAGGCTGACTTTTCCTTAAGTACAATCTAAGAGAATCACTTGTTCGGCCATTATTCCATCGCCGAGATTGCTGTCATTGTGCTAGGTGCTGTCCGTACGCCTGATGGGAGCTATATCTAACTTCGTTGCGGCCTACGACCGTGATTTCGACGAATATTCTGCTATAGAGAAACGAGTTGAGGCGCTTTGCAAAGTTAGATTACGGAATACAAAATTCCTATGGCAATCTCGGGTGAAAACTTCGGCGTCGCTGGAGAAGAAATTGAGAGATCGCAGCAACGAGTACAAGGACGAAGCCGCCAACGTCGATAATGTCTTGGATTTGGTCGGTGGAAGGATCATCGTGGCCCGTCGCAAAAATATCCTTCACGTTGCGAGGATGGTGAAGAAGACGTTCAAATTCGTCCGTCAAACTCAACATCCAAAGGACAGTCAAAACAAAGTGGACTCGGAGACACGATTCCGTGGTTATAATGCACTCCACCTCTATGTGAAACTGCAGGGCCCCTTAGATGAACAGTATCGGAACCCGGTCATTGAGATCCAAGTGATGACCGCTTTCATGTGGATATATGCGACGCTGCACCACGATGTTGTATACAAAAGACTGCATGGGAAGCCTACCAAGGGATTGCTTTTGGTTATAGATTTTCTCAGAGGATTGGCGAATTTAGGAGAGAATGTTCTGGAGATGTATGACAAGCTGCTCGTTCAAAAAAACATCTATCCAGACTTGCAGACTAGTGTACAGTCCGTGTTCGGCGAAGGAGCGTTTAGCGAACTCGAAGCACAGAGCCAAAGAATCCTGCAGCTGAAAAACCCTCAACATGACAAAGACAGAGCCGAGTCCAGCACCGGCCAACGGTGCGAAGACTCAGCACTTGAGGAATGGGCATATGCCCTCCTTAGAAAACAGACCAGGAATAAAGAAGCGCATTTGGAAGGCGTCGCAGAGGCTCGGAAAACTCTCCTTCAAGGAATGACCATGTCCTCACAAGATGGCCTCCCCACAATTTGCGATCTTCGAAAACTTCATCATCTAGCAGTCGCAGAAAGGAAGTTGAGCCAAAGAAAGGATCTGGATACTAGTGAGAGGAAGAAGCATCTGGATCAGGCCGAGGCATACATGGACGAGGCCGTCGGATTGGTAATGCTGTCAGGGTTGGTGGGCGCACGAGAGCAGATGACACTTGAGCGGCATATTGTTAGAGGGTTGAGGGCGAAACTGGAGTTCCGAATGCGCGTCGGGAGTGGGGAGAATGCGCGCAGGCTACTGAGTGATGCAATTGCTGGCATAAAACAGGCTCTGGAAGACTTGGAAAAGGTTGACATGGTCAAATTTGGAAAGAACGAGGAGTTTGCGTGGGAATGGATCGACTATTTTCAAAGGCTTTATTATAAATCTTTGTTTGGATGACGGTTTGCTTATGGCGCTCAAAGTACTTATATCGGCCCGCTAGATCTCCTTCATGAGCACCTCCAGAATACTCTCGTCCCTCGGGGGTGAGTTGCAGCTGTGAAAGTGTTGGAACACGAGGTCATATGGGGCATTTTGGTGAGTAGGTTGTTGCTAGTTAGGAGTCTACCTCGGAGCGAGCAGGTGAAAGCTCTACTAGCAGGCCCCAGCCCTATCAGCCCTATGAAGGCGGAGATTACCATCTCCCCTATTTCCAACAGAAAGTATCGGGTTTTTTCGGGTTTGGAGAAGGGTTTCCCGAAGAGGCGGCAGGGGTGGGAGGCGATTCGGTGCAAATCCGATTCGGAAGTGATTCTACGTCTCGAGTATCTGCCGTGGTGAATGCGATCTTCGTGCCCCGCCCTTAAGCTCATCCTTCGCTTAGAGCTTAAAGGCGGGGCACGGATAGAGAGAAAATCGCCTCACGTGTGAAGCGAAAAATCTTGTACTTAATGGTTGATGTCTTACATAAGGACAATAAACTTGATATCACACTGTGATAGGGCACGAAAAAATCCGTTTTTTCTACAAAAAGCGTGTATAATACTTCTTAGTGGCCCTTTTGCTTCGCTTTTTGGGTATCTTGTCATGTAAGCTAGGCATGAATTATACCTCAGTAGGGAGGTTCACCTCGCTGTTGACCCCCCTCGCTGTCGTCAGTTCTATGTTTCTAGCTGACCTGCTTTGCAGATCCCTACCTCCCTACCTTCTGTTGAAAATGTTGGAAACAGGGAACGGTACTGTTACCCCTGTGGTTAGTAATCTCCGCATTTATCCGGCGCTAGTGGATGAGTATTTACCCTTCGCCCACTTCTTTCCTTCCTTCTTTATCTCGTATGCTCTACCTACTAGATAGTTCAGTCAAATATATCTATATGCCTTTCTACCCTTGTGCCCTCGTATATCAAGAGATTATGAGCTCGAGTTAGCTATTTCGCTACCGGAAAAATAACAAAGAACAGAAGCATTGAACTCGCTGTCATCAAAAGGCGAAATTTTCCCTTTCAATCAAATTTCTAGAACTACTCTCATACTTCAATCATCATACAACAATGAAAGATTCAAAGATCTATCAAATCTCTAAGCTAAAGAGAAGCGAGAACTATGAGTCATAAAAGAAGAATATAATCAATGTCTTGAAAGTCAAAGATCTCTGAATGATCATCTCGAAGAAGCTGAAGAAATTGACATCACTGTCATTCAATGTCTTGACAGCAGATAAAAAGAAGCATATCACTGATGTTTAACATTGAAAAGATAGAAACAACAAAGTCAGCGATATAATTGACTTCAGCTGCAAATAGAAACTCAGAATACATATATTCAAAGCAGATAATATCACTAAAATGTGATCTATTCTGAAGACTCAATATGAGCAGTTGAATTTGATCACTTTATTTCTGACAATCAAAGAACTGATTCAATCAAAGCAATTGAATTTCAAATTCATTCAGAACTATGCAGACTCGCTCAAGTAAATCATTATTAAGTGTGCAGACATTGAAAAAACAGTAGAATCATGAATGCTAAGCAATCTTTTTCTTCTAGATTTCAACGAAAGTTTAGAATCATACATTTTCAATCTGATACAGAACATCAAGATCAATAAATTCAAACTATTAATTGATGATATGACTATCGCTCTAGTCGATCATGACAAATGATCAAATCAACAGAAGAACTTCAACTTCAAAAGTATGATAACTCAGTTTGAAAACAAGAAGTTGAAGTTTTTTCGAAAGAGATCGAAGAAATGCGCTCATTGCGAGCAAGAGAGTTACAGTGAACAGAACTGCTGACATCTACATTTGAATCTTCGTTCAGATGAATGAAAGTCTTATTAAAATAGAAAGAATCTGATCAAAGAAGATGACTTCAAAACAAGTTTTGAAGTCAAAATAGGCAAAACAATGAAGATTGTTTATTGAGCTGACAGTCATACAGATGTCTGATGAATAAACAGCGAAGCTGAGAATCATGTCTGCTATGATATAGACTTGTTCAATGAACAATCATATTGAAAGATCATTGATAATAGCATTGTTACTGCAAATAATGAAACAGTACTCATCATTGAGAAAGATTCAATTATAATCAACGTTTTGCTGAATGATCAATCAATCAAAATTCAACTAATCAATATTTATCACTGTTCAGAATTACACTATAATTTGATGTCAGTCGATCAGGTGAAAGTCAAAGAATATACGTGTAGTATAAAGAACGACAAATTTCGATTCATGAATTCAAAGAGTGTCATTACTCTCATCGACTTGAGAAATGATGTGAAAGCATATTTCGTGAATACATCAATCAATCTCTCAAATTCTCGATCAGTTATTCTGACAAGCAGAACAGAGTCAATCAAGATGTCATGATATCAATGACATAAATGATTAGCTCATTTGAATATAACAGACGTCAAACGTCTTGTCAATATGAGCATTGACATCGATGTGAATTCGACTGATAGTCTGAAAAACGAAGAATTCTCAGAATCGACATGTGAGATCTGTGTCATAGACAAGCAAAATAGAACGTCAAGTCAAAAATCTCACATCAGAATCATCAAAGTAAATGAGCTAGTACATTTGAATCTCGTTGATGATGATAAGATATTTAAGATCAATGAAGAATTCAGATATGTAGCTACTATGATTGATGATTACAGTCAATATACAATCATCTATTTACTGAAACGAAAATTCAATCTAAAAGATGTACTTCGAAAATATCTGAAATTCATGAAGACTTAAAGCACTTTGATTCAGCGACTGCATTCAGATAATGAAGATGAGTATGCTGATCATCAAATCATTGAATTGCTTAAAGAGCATGAGATCAAATGAGAGTCGATGACATCATATAACTTGAGTCAAAATGAAGTTGCAGAGTGTCAGAAACTAGACTGAACTAAAGATTCTATCAATATAGAGAATTGATTATTATATTACTTGAACTAGATACAGAACAATACATCAGATAATGTACAAGACGAAAGACAAAGAATGAAAGAAAAGAATGAAAGCTCAACTTTTATATACATGAATTGAGCAGAATCAAGACTAGACAGTAGTTTTATTGACTTAAGATTGCAGAAGTTCGCGCACACGATTGAGATGATCAAAACAGAATTGCTGAGACTAAATTAAGATGATGATGACTAGATTGATGACTTGATTCATTGAATTGCAAAACAGATTCAATGAATTAAGATTATTTAAGATATCAACAATTTATGTTCTAAATTGAGTTGATGATCTGACATCATGACAGTAGCTTCTCTCTTCAAGACTGAGCTTTTGCAAAATGATGAAGAGAAACAAGACAAGATGAGAAAGAATTGAAGATAAAGACTGAAACAAGACAAAAGTTGATGTGAACGCATTTTAATGTGATGAAGCACAGATGAGATTGAAATAGATCTGAGTCACATCTGAATCAGATCTGAGCGAGATGAGACGAGACGAGACGAGACGCATTTTAACGTGATGATGCATGAGAAATGAAAACACATCTGAATCACTTTTGAGTTAGATTTAAACGAGATGTCTGAATCAAATCTAGACAAGATCTGAGTCAGATCTGAGTAAAAAAAAGACGAAATGCAGTTTAATGTGATGATGCACAGAAAATGAAAATACATTTGAATCACATCTGAGTCAGATTTAAATGAGATGTCTGAATCAGATTTAGACAAGATCTGAGTCAGATCTGAGTAAGAGAAAGATGAAATGCAGTTTAATATGATAATGCACAGCGAGATGAAACGCATTTTAACGTGATGATGCACAAGCAAAACTAGAATACATCTGAGTCACATTTGAGTCAGATTTAAACAAGATGACTGAGTCAGATCTAGACAAGATCTGAGTCAGATCTGAGTTGAATTAAAATGATGAAGATTGAACTTAAAGTTCTTGACATTAACATTGAGAAATCACACATGACAGTACATGTGATTCTTCAACGACAGAGTTGACGAGATGATATTCATTGAGCGTTTGCTCACAATTATTCAGAAGATGAAAAGACTTTCAAGTAGAAAAATGATCTTCTCAATTGATGTAATACTTGAGCAGAGATGAATTATAGCATCTATCATGCTTGAAGTTTAATATGCTGTTTACATATCAGAATCTTTCGTCATTCTTGATGATAACAAGTTCTTGAGATTTCTGAAGTTGACTCAAGAGAGAGTCACTTGCAATATGACTCAGAAGAATGACATGAAAGATTGAATAAATCTTCATGAATGCTGAAAGATTTAACTCAATGATCAAAGAATTGTTCTTGAAGACACGCTTGATCTTGAAGAGATCAACGTTACAATCGTTTAACTTGACAGCAAGACGAGCGATGCTGAGATTGCAAACATTCAATCAGACTTCATCTTCAACGAAGTATTTAGAACAAGAACAACGAGAGAGATTAACATTGAATTTGTAGATGATCTGAGCTATAAGCATCTCATCACGTAGATGCTCAGTTAGTTTCTTCATCTTCTTGATGAACTTTTTGACATTGATTAACTTGTTTCAAGCTTGAGACATAAGATTCTCAAGCAAAGACTCAAAAGACTTAAAGTTTAGACATGAATTCTGACTTGAATTGATCAAGAAGAATGATGCTAAAGTAATTAATGACAATACATTATTGACAACGAATTCGACTTCAGAAAGTCACATAACTCAGTCATTCTGCATGTAGTTGATGAAGATTTGAAGATAATGCTTCATGACAGCATTGACTCTCTCGATTTGATCATCGATTTCAGAATGATACATCATTGATAACTTAACGTTTATCTTCAGCATTTTACACATATGTTTTCAGACATCAAAGATGAATTGTGTGTCTCGATCAGACATGAAGAACTTAAGTAAATCATGATGTTTTCAAACATGAGCATAAAAGCAGTTGATAGTTTCTTCAACTTTCATAGAAGTGATGAGAACTAAATGTCTTATTTTGATAAGATAATCAATGAAGACTAGAACATATCTATATGTGATACTTATGAAGATACTGAGCGATAAAGAATTTACATAGTTCATGAAGACATCATATCAACGACGTTCAAAGACTGAAAGAAAACACAATTATTCTTGAGTTCATTGTCTAAAGAGCTTGAAACGTGTGCACACGTGACAGTTTTGTACAAAGCATTGAACATACTTATAAATGTTTGATCATCAGTAGACTCAACTGATCAGTTCATAACTTTTTGCTCTTTCTGAGTGATCATCAACGACACTATCATGAGCGAGCTGAATGATACGAAGACATAGTTTATCTGAGTTGAGCATGTACTTTCTTTCTTGAAAGTACAGATGATTCTCGTGTTCTTCACACTTAATTAGAGAAATCTTGTTGTGATGTCGTGCTTCATTGCAAAGCACTTCAATTATCTGAGTTGCAAATTTATCATTGATTTCAACTTGCTTTCACAATATCTGAGTGAGAGTGTCAGCAGAATCTTCATCAAGATTCAGAGTGTCTTGATCTAGCTGAGACTTAACATCTTCAACGTTGAATTCTTCGATTTCTAGATTCATGAGAGCTAGAATTTGCAAAAGTGCTGAGATAACTGAGAACAAATGTAACTGAACTGAATCTAGAACGATGATTTGTGACTGAAGCTTCATGACTTTGATGTTGAAAACATCAAGAGCGAGAATTCTTGTCAATATTGAGATCTAAAACATGAGTTTTCAGAATTGTCTGATGTTGATATTGATGTCAAGAATCGAATGTATCTTTCTCTTTAAAAAGATCTTCTGAGCGACGTGTTAAAGCATTCAACTTATCGTTTATCTTGTTGAAATGATAAGCAATGTGATAGTTGAATCTAGACAGAAACTCACTTCAACGAGCTTGATGACGACTCAACTGCTTAGTTGACATAAAATACTCAAGATTTTTGTGATTCATGATCATCTCAACAGAGTAGATAGAGTCTTCAAGCTCTGATCATTATTTCTCAAAAGCGCAAACAATGATCATGAGTTTTTTATCGTAGATCTCGTAGTTACACTCGACTTAGTTATGCTTCTTCAAAAAGTAAGCGATTGAATAAAGAATCTCATTCTCATCGTACTGAAAAAGAATGTTTTCAAACACATAGTTTAAAGCATTAATTTCTATCACAATTTTGTGATCTGAATTATAGTGACGAAGAATAATCTTGAAAGTGAAGACTTTCTTAAGAATGTTGAATGCAATCTGACATTTCTGAAATCAGACAAAGAGTACATCTTTTCTGATGAGACAAATGAGCGAGATAGCTATTCTACTATAGTCATAGATGAATCTTCTATAGAAGTTCGCGAAATCTAAAAAACTTTGAACATCTTTAACGTTGATCAGAATGAGTCAGTTGACAATGATGTCTATCTTAGAAGAATTCATCTTTATCTCTTCAATCATGATTATCAATTCTAGATACAAGACTTGAATGATGTGAAACTTGCATTTGATTATATTCATCTGAAGATCTGCTTCTTGCAGCTTTTGCAGAATGAGCTTGACATGAATCTTGTGCTTGAGTTCATTGTCGAAATAGATTAAGATGTCATTCAGATAAGCTGTATAAAACTTATCTAAATGTTCATGAAGAGTATTGTTGATGTACTTCTGAAATGAGACAGACTCATTACATAGATTGAAGAGCATGACTAAATACTTAAATAATTCAAATCGAGTGCAAAAGACGATGAGAGCTTCATCTTCTTCTTTGATTCAAAGTCAATTGAACGCAGAAATGATATTCAGCTTGATAAAGATTTTAGCTCAACTTAGATAATTCAGCGTTTCTGAAATTAGAGACAGAGAATATCGATTCTTGATTGTGATAGCATTCAGATCTCGATAGTTCATGCAGAAGCAAAGTTCTTCTTCGAGTTTCTTGATGAAGAGAACAAAGATGATCATCTGAGAGTGACTGACTTGAATGAAATCTTTGCTCAGATTCTCATTCAGATAACGACGAAGTTCTAGAATTTCATCACGACTCATGTTGTACAAAGCAAAGACTGAGAATTGAGCATCTTCTTTAAGATGTATGACATGATCATGAGCTTAATGCAAAGACAAGATATCGACGTTCTTCTTGAAGAAGATGTCTAGAAACTCAAAATATCTGAATGATAGAATTGTGACTGAATCGACGTTCTTACTTTGTCAATAAACTTCAAGATTTTCTTGTGTCGTGAATGCAGTCAAATGAAATTTCTTTTTCATTTGATGAAGATTCAGACAATGATTCTTATCATACATACTGTCTTAAGAACGAGATGAAAACTGAGCAAGAATTGAACTGTTCTTTGAATGAACAGTCAAAGTCGTGTGACGCGATTTTGACTCGTCAGAGTCTGAACTAGAAGATGAGATTGACTCAAGATTCAAGAAGACATCGATTTTCTTTAGAATGATGCTAAACACTTCAATGTCTTTGACATGAGCAGCATGATCAAAGCTTCGAGCTCTCAATTCAACTATGTCAAGTTGTATAAAAGATTGATCAAATTGATCTGCTTGAGAAACAACAGAAGTTCTAAAGAGAAAAGAATTTCAACACTTGATTTTTGATGAGTATTCTTTTTGAATAACTTGAAAAATACAACTAGAAGCTTCTTGTTTCAGACAAGAGACAAGACTGAATGAGATTTGTTTCTTGTGAATGAGCTGAGTATTAGTTGACTTCTCGTGAACGAACGAGAGATTATATTGCTTCTTGTGAGCAGATGAAAAACTGAGTTGCTTCTTGCAAGTGAATTGAGAACTGAATTGCTTCTTGTGAGTGAACTGAAAACTGAGTTACTTCTTTTGAATGAATGAGAAACTAGATTGCTTCTTGTAAGTGAACTGAGTGCTGAATTGCTTCTTGTGAGCAATCTGTAGACTGAATTGCTTCTTGTGAGTGATTCGTGAACTGAGTTGCTTCTTATGAGCGAACTGAAAACTGAGTTGCTTCTTTCGAGTGAATTGAGAGCAAGACTGAAGAAAAGCTACTTTGTTAACTTCAAGCGAGAAATTTTCTTCTTGTTGATTAAAATCATAGATCTTGACGAGAAATTAACAACAATGATTAAGACAGAAGAAGAAAGACAAGATGAGAATATTATGTTCAAAATTGACATCAATGACGTGACGATGAAGTCATGACAGACTCATGACGATGAGATATTGACTTAATTCAGTGACATAGAAGAATAGTCTTTCAATGTGTTCATTGAGAATCATTGTGATTTCAACAACATAAGTAATGTCATCGATTAAAGCGACTTGATCATCAAATTCTTGAAGTCTGCAAGAGTGAGTTAATTGATGCAAGAAAAAATGATGTTGTTGCGCGAAGAATTTATTCATAAAAACATAAGCAAAGACTTCACTATCAATCAGAGCAAGAGCGAAAACTCTAGATTAAGCTTGATGTAGAATACAAAATATTATCATGTGATTATCTTTGAATGTTGAATTGAATTCAAAGAGTTTCAAGACAGATTTAGCAGAAAACTTTCTATATGATTGAAGTGAGAGTGAAAAGATTGAGACTAGTAAACAAGATGATATGTATACAGATTTCTGAGCGTGACTTAGCTCAGAAACTAAATTTTTCTTGCAGACAGCAAAACTTCTTCATCTATACTGATGATATCACTGTTGTAGACATTCATGATACACAGAGTGAAGAGCTTCTTGTTTGAACATTCTTTAATGATTTTGCTCAAATGTTGCAACTTGCAGTAGTAGCACAGCTTTCACTTGTTGCAGATTTTCTTGACTTCAGAAACAATCAGAGTCTTATCTTGAACAATGATAATGACGAAGCTCAGATTCATTGACTCATCGAGAAATGAGAAAGAAAGAAACGAAGATACTGTCAAAACAACAGTCACAAAGATGATGATCTTTGAACTCAAAGAGTTACTAGTCAATGCAGAGACATTCTTGACTTTGACGAATGAAACTGTTAGAGATCTGTCTAGAGCGAGTCAGATAGAAGTGTCATTTAACTAGAAGATAAATGCTAAGAAAGAAAGATAGCTACAGAAAAGAAGCTGACTACATATGTGTGTTTCTCAGTCGACGCTAGGCTCAATAGAGACTAGTCAAGATGACGAAGCGAGAATAGGTCTGACAAGACTAGAAGACTGAGTCTGACAGAGCTAGAATCGTGACAGAAACAATGATGAAGACGAAGCGAGATTGACGATGCTTAAGCTGCTGAAGCTCTTCATCAATGTCAAAGAATGCTTGAACTCATTGATGAAAGATGAATGATCAAGTTTCATCGAGATTTTGTCAGAAGAAGATGATGACTTAAGTGAAATAATTGACATTGCGCTTCAGACAGTCAATCAATGAGAAATCTTTCATCAAAGAACATTCTTTCTTTTGATAAAAGAGATTGTAGTAGTTGACAAAGCTATTCGTGTCTTGCTTCAGAATTTCGCGAAGATATAAATGAGCATCTTCTGTCTTGAAAGAATTGTTGCAGCAATGATGCAATTTGTGTCATCAATCTGCGAAGATGAAAATGATACAAAGATCATTGACTCAATATTGACTCATTAGATTGTGAGTCTTCTTATCTATGATGAGTCGTGACTCGACATAGATGATCTTGACTCGATGAGAGAAGTAATGATCATTGTTCACGTTCATGCGCTGTATCAGACTCTGCTCTCATGCATTCAATTGATCTTTGTCTCTCTCATACTCAGAAATGTTGAGAAGCTTCTTGAATCTAGAAGCGATGAAGGCAGCGACAGAGTTTGCAGAGAGATGAACGATGAAGAGAGATTGATTGTTCAAGATTTGTGCAACGATCTGAGATATTATCACAAGAAACTGAGAATTCAATTCTATATAGACTGAAGAACTGAAAACGATGAACGAGAACAAGATGATAACATCATGTTATCAAACTTGATTTTGAAGCTCTTGCATTGCACGAAAGATCTTGACTGAATTTTCAATCACACTTTGAGCAAACTGTTCAACAGCATGCTCATCATCAATCGAGAGATGATGAGATGATTTCATTTGAGCGAAAGAATAACTAGACGAGATTTCAACATATGAAAACGTTGCAGAAAGTGTAAATCTTTCGTAATGTCAAAGACTAAACTGAACTAAAGATTCTATCAATATAAAGAATTGATTATTATATTACTTGAACTAGATACAGAACAATACATCAGATAATGTACAAGACGAAAGATAAACAGTGAAAGAAAAGAACGAGAATTCGACTTTTATATACATGAATCCAGCAGAATCAAGACTAGACAGTAGTTCTATTGACTTAAGATTGCAGAAGTTCGCGCACACGACTGAGATGATTGAAACAGAATTGCTGAAACTAGATTAAGATAATGATGACTAGATTGATGACTTGTTTCATTAAACTGCAAAACAGATTCAATGAATCGAGATTATTTAAGATATCGACAATTTATGTTTTAAATCGAGTTGATGATCTGACATCATGACACAGAACAATGTTTTCACACTCTTTTTGAACGAACTCGCGCTATACTGACTAGCGTCAAATTGTCGATACAACTATGAGATGAAGCAATAATGACTGTCATCTATCTGAAAAACAGAAGTTCTATCACTGCGTTGAACAATATAACTCTCTATGAGATTTGACATGATAAGAAGTCTGATCTTAGCTATCTACATACATTTGAATGCATAGTCTATCATCATGTGAAGAAAGCTCATCAAAAGCTCAATGACAAGAGCTTAAAATATCAGTTCTTGAGCTACGAGAAAGTCAATCAGTTTCACTTGTAAAACGAAAAGAATGTACTAATATCTAGTCACGTTCAATGAAACAAAATAGTCATTGAAGTTGAGAGATATGATGAAGATCTTTCGATACTAAGCTTCAATTATCAAATCAATGATGCATCTTTCTTGATAAAAATCACTGAAAATGCGAAGATCGCGAAAATTGTCAACGATCATCAAACAAGAACATCAGTCGCTTCACAGAAAGCTAAAAGCAGATCACTAGAACTAAAATCAAGCGAGTCAGATAGCTCAAGTGATTCTGATGCTTCTGATGCTTTGAGCGAACATCTCAAACGAGTCATCACTGAATCAGTTGATTACAGAGCACTAAATGATCTCTGAGTCAGAGATCATAATCAAGACTTTGTTAATAAAGCAAATCAAGTTCAAATTGAATTGAATACTTCACAAACAGTGAAACATGCTAAAGCTAGTCTCGATTGAGAACAATGAAAGCTCGCATTCAGAAGTGAGCTCAATGCTCACATCAAAAATGACATCTTTATTCTGAGAACATCTTCATTGAATTAATGAATACTGTTGACGCGCTGAGTAACTATCATTAAGCGAGAACTCAAAGAAAAGATGATCAAATACAAAGCTAGATGAGTGTGTAAAAGATTTCGTCAGAAGCAGAGAATTGACTATGATGAGATCTTTGCTTCGATGATCAGAGTCACGATCATCAAAATGCTTCTAGCATTGACAGTTAAATATGATTACAAAGTTGAATAAATGAACGTCATCATCACTTTTCTAGAAGCACATCTAAAGAAAGAGATCTAAGTGCAGCAATCTTCAAAGTTTAAGCAAAAAGAATCAAATGAAATATTTTTGACCTGTTGTTTAAACAAGATTCTATATGAACTAAAACAAATATCTCAAGAATGATATGCAATTCTGAAAGTTTATCTTATCTTCATTAACTATCAAAGAGAAGAAATTAATCATTCAATGTTCATTCATAATAATAACATCATTATTGCTATCTATGTGAATGATTTACTCATTCTAGAATCGAACATATTCGATATTGAAGCACTGAAGCTGCAATTTGCAGAGCGCTTTCAAATGAAAGATCTTGACTCAATCAAGTGATATTTAGAAATGCACATAACTCGTGATAAAGCTGAATGAACTCTTTGAATCAATCAAAGTATTTATATCAAGCGAGTCATCAAGCTTCTGAGCATGAGCGACTGCAGCTCAACTAAAACATTGATGCATCACAGATGTCAGCTCAAAAAGAACGTCTATTGAAAGTTCAAGAAGTGAGTTGAGTATCAAGCTATCTCTGAAGAAATAGAGAGCTATCAATCAATCATTGAAACACTGATGTGAGTAGTCTGTCAAACACGATCAGACATAGTCTATGCAGTGAGCAAATGCAGCAGATATTCGATGAATTCTATTCTCGATCATGATTTAGCTGTTAAACAAATCATTCGTTATCTAGTTGAAACTGCTCAGCTGAGACTTCAATATGAATCTTTCAAAGTGAAGATAGTTGAGAAAGCTGAATTCTTTGAATATATTGATTCAGCTCATGCGAATTGCTTGAATTCTTGAAGATTCATCTTTGACTATATGTTTTTCCTATGAAATGAATCAATTAGCTGAAGCTTCAAACATCAGCAATGTGTTAGCACGTCATCTGCTGAAGCTGAATACGTCAACAAATGTAATGCAATCAAGAAATTGATCTTTCTGATTCAAGCATTGAAAGAGATGAGATATGATGATTTGAATACGAATTCAACTATCATTTTAGCTGACAATAAGACGACTATAAAAATGAGTAGCAATCTCGTCAATCACTTTCAAGTCAAGCACATTGATACGTCGTATCACTATGTTCAAAACAAGATAGAAGAGAAAGCAATTAGATTGAAATACATACTCATTGATCAAATGATGATCAATGATTTCATCAAGTCTCTGAAGTCAGACAAATTCTTAAGATTCAGATTAGTCATGAGACTAGCTTCAAGAAATGAAGCTATCTTCGTCAAGCATGACGTCAACGAGTAAAAGAGCATGAATATACAGTCAGTAAAGAGTCTGAATAGCTTCATATAGAGCTTCAATTTCTAAGAGAGAGTGTTGAAAATGTTGAAAACAGAAAACGATACTGTTATCTTTATGATTAGTAATCTTCGCATTTATTCAACGCTAGTGAATGAGTATTTACTCTTCGCTCACTTCTTTTCTTTCTTCTTTATCTCATATGCTTTATCTACTAGATAGTTCAGTCAAATATATCTATATGTCTTTCTATTCTTGTGCTCTCGTATATCAAGATCTTCAGCAATGTCTTCGCAACGTGACGATAGATCTTTAAATCAGTTCGTCGTCGATGACTTTCAGCAGATAGTCATATCTGAAAGACTTGCTACTGTTCAGTGTCATCACTGTCATATGATCATGACTCATGAAGTTACACGTTAGCAGATTCATCTAGATCAGTGTGATCATTACTGAAGCAGATCTACAAATTCGAATCATCACTCAATTCAGATCACTCTCGATGCAAATATCAAACCTCTTGTCGTTGATGTGACTAAAAGATTACATCAAACTGCAACTAGACTCAATTCTTCAAACGATGAGATGCTGAAGCACTTTCTGAATAGCTTCATTGATGATTATATGCTCATGAAGCAGTCGATTTAGTTGATACTATTTAAATATAAACTTCTCTCTGTTGCTACTTCTGTGTTCAATATCATGCTTCAATACTTTTCGAGTTAGTTTTTTAGTGTATCAATCGAAGCATAAGCGGCCTGATTTTAAATAAAACAAATCACAGAACTACTATTAACTTTTTCTCGTTACACATCTTTATCATGCCTCATAAGAAAAGATTTACAAAGGGAACAGCTAAAACGAAAGTCTCAGCAAGTCAGATTGTCAGCAAATTCCTTCAACAATTAGATCTGCAGCAACGATTCTGAGCGAGTTCTCGAGAAACTCTTTACTTTCTAAAGGAAAATCTTTGAATCTCATGTCAAATACAGTGCATTATATAGTCAAAGATGCAGAGAAGAAAGCTGAAGATAACAATTGAAAGCTTCTTGATCAACGCAATTTCGAAGACGTCTTGCAATCAGATAGATCTTGCATTCGAACGACAGCGTTGTCTCTGTCTAAGCGTCTAATTCGCTCAGAAAACAGAGTCTCGAGATCATAGTCATAGATCAAAGTCACTCACGCTCTTCTCATCAATCGTAACGCTTTGACGTTGCTCAAGATAGACGATATCGTTGACTTCAGAGCATCAACAAGAGATAGAGAAGTTGCGAAGACAGTTTATATAAAGATTCAGCTTGATTGAAGACTATCGACAAGCGAAAATGACTAGTCGACTTGACTCGATCAATGTCGATCGCTAGAGAACAAGAAGATTAAGCAGGAAAAAGAGAATAAATAGGTCGTTTTCTCTTCTGTTTTTCTCATCATCTCTTTCTGTTTCTTCATTTCTTAGAATTCAGTCAGAAACGCGCTTTTGCATCTGCTATTCACTTTGCTATTCACTTTGCTATTCACTTTGCTATTCGCTGCGCTATTCACCTTGCTATTCACTGCGCTATTCACTGCTGCTCACTGCTATTCACTATCGTCATCGCTATCAATGATCATCTCTACTCGTCGTCAGATTCGCGTCAACGTCGACATCATCATCGACAGAAGAAGAAATTGTCATCGCTTTCTCTCTCTTCATCAGTCTTACTCTTGCTTCTCTGCATCATCATCATCACTTTCTTCAAATTCATCTGTTTCTTCGAGTCTTTCTTCTTCAAGTGTTTTCTTGAAAAAGATTGACTCAAAACAAATTGTTGAAACATCAACAACTTTCGTCATGTGACAGAGAATTAAAGACATTCATCAAGCAAATATGAAACATAAGCTGAAACAGAAGCTTTGATGACTGAAAGCTCAGAATATAGCGTTGAATCAATCAAGAAACAACTCATTGATAGAAAGCATCATCAATCAAATGTCAAATACTATTTTCTTAAGTGATCTTTACATTCAAATAATGATATTTTACTATTTCTTTATTGATATCACTCAACTGATTCTCATCTTTAAAAATGAATTTCAAGCTGTTAATATTTTTAAGCTGATCAATGATCATATATTAAATTTAATCAACAAACAAGATTTGTAATTATTATGAATCAATAAACTTTAAACTCATGATGATGACATCACTCAGCAGAATCTCAAGAGCATGATTTTCTTTCTACATTGTTTAAAAGTATATAATCAATATTTCATCAAGATGATTAATGATTGTAATTGTAATTGTAATTCATACATTCTTGTGACATCGATTTAGACTCGACTCATGAGAGAAACTATGCTATGTGTATTGAATGAACAAAACTCTCTGAGAAAGAAAATCGCTCGTTGACTACATGATGACTTCACGTCGTCGAAACAATAAAATTGACACTATGTTATCAGTAATGAATCTATAGCTTCTATTCAGCGTGTGATCTTGAGTAAACTCTTAATGAGAGTGTCTGTGCTGTTTGATTATGATGCATCATCTTTGCTCTGCTCTTCATTGACGATATTCTATACAAACGATGTTTTGATTCAATTCTTGATTCAAAGATGAAAAATGTTTTCTTTGCATTCATGATGCTCATGATTGTAATGTTGAAAACTGTGTTCTCTTGCTCAATGATTGTCATTCATTGAGCAGAGAAATATGTGATGAAAGAGAGACGTGTATGATGAAAAGATAGAGTGCAATTGTATTAGATAATTCTATTCTGCTCTTGATTTAACTTGTGTCACGTAGACATTGAATAGATTGTTAGTATAAACGTGCGATCGCAATCATTTGATACATGACTTTGATCAATAGTAAAGAATGCGTTCTGATCATTCTCATAAGTTCTCAATTTTTTACGTAAATAGATGTATGACTTGACGTCAAGTAAAGAAGATGAGTTCAAGCTTTCTCAGTATATCAGCGTGATTAACAAGTCACTACTTCTTCGAGCACTGTAGTCACGACTCTCAGACTCATCATCTGAGATGATTATTCTATCTGATATCTTTTCATCAATTACTTGATAACACTGTCGATGTGATGAAAATGTTTCAGTATATCAACGTAATCAATGAGTCATCACTTCTTCAATCACTTGTAATCACAACTCTCAGACTCTTCATCTGAGTTGTTTAATCACTAGTAGTATCTTTTCATCTCTTACTGACATCGACATGTCATTAATCTTCTTCGTAGATCAATTGTGACTGTTAGAAGAAGTGTTGTCACGTAGATGAAAATCTATTGAAAATATGTTGCATACATTGCATGCAACATACATAAGACACGATCTCTATGCTGATTTCTCTCTTAGGCTCGAGAGATCACTCAGAGAGTTTTTCTCGCAGCAAATTCACAGTTCAAGATGAACAAGATTTCTCGCTGCTCAGATTTCAACAGTTTACTTCTTAAGCATGAGTTGCAGACGTTTCGTCAGTGATATACATGCATATCACAGTTGATTTCTTCTTTAATCACATCGACATACGCTACTGTTCTTTCAAACTATACAGATGATGTCTTCAACTAGAGATTGACTTTATCATCAAGACATTCAAGAGTCAGAACTCAATGAAGAAATGAGATTCTCAAGATTGACAGTTGTCATCATTGTATATCATGCTTCGCAGACGCTCGCTTTGCTTGTAAAGTGTGCAACTCATTTATTTCGTGTTATTTGTAAAGATCTTTCTCATGCAAATCAATCGTGTCTTGTAGAAATGTTCATCTGTTACACTTTTAATTAGACAGCGTAGTTCGATCAATTCTCTATTAACTCGCTTGTATTTTTCTTCTTTTAACAAAGTCTTTTCATCAGCATATCATCTACATATAGAATGTCTGTGTTTGAACGTCTGTTAAACAATATTAATAAGACTCTCAAGTTTTCTTATGTTGAACTTAACGAGACTCGTGAGTTACTCATGTCGTAGTAACAGACACGCAGTCTTAACGAGATCTATACGTAGTCAGCACGTAGATTTAAAGAATGTTCATGATTTAAGTTCTTTCTGCTAATCATTCTTAACAAGTCAAATGCAAGAGTGTTCTGTCTCAGTTCTTGTCATCATGAACGCAGCAACAAGATACTGAATCGAATGATTTTCATAAGCGATTTCCCTCGTAGTTTTGCGTTCTATTTGACTTTCTCATCTGCATGCAGATTGCTTATAACATATGCATTAAGATTATCAAGATCTGCGTGATTGCGAAAACTCTGCATGCAATCAATGCATAACGCTTCATCATCATGCAGCGTCTCAATGTCATTCAAACTTTTGATAATCTTTAGACTCTACTGTAGCTAGACAGTAGATTCGTAGTCAGCATCGCGTACAAATGAGTTTCATCACTGATCAAATGATTAATGATCAATTGAAACATTTTTTGCAAGTAAATTTAGCTTAATACATTAATTATTTGCAAAAGTTTCATCTGCATTACATCTTTGAGTTTTTGCAAATTTTTTACTTTCACTTTCATGAGATTTACATGATAAAAAAAGTCAATGACTTGAACAAGTGATATTAGCATGTGCAGAAAGCTTTGCATTTCTTGACATTCATTTTTGCGTTATCTTATGATCTTTTTTATATGAGAAATTCAAAAATTCAATCTCATTGTCTCTTTAATTACTCAATTTGCTCAAAATTGAAGCTATTCAGATCTCTTTGTTTATTAATGTTCTTAATGCATTTTCAGCTATGATTGACTCACTATCTGCAGTGATTCGCTTCAGAATCGTACGACTTCTACTACTTCATTGACAATCTCTCGTCATCATTAAAGAAGTTCACTGCTGTTCTAGAATGATGTATAGCATTCAAGAGAATATCTTCATGTATTCATCATTATTTAAATCTCAGTTTCGTCTCAAAGAAGCTTTTCACAAGATGTTTAAGACAGCTGAAAATGATTTCATAATCTATCTTGAAGATCAGTTATGAGTCATGCAGAAAGAGATGATTTGATACATATGAAAGAAGTGAGACATTAACGTGCATTAATTCATGATATCAAGAATTCTAAAGAGAAGACGCTGAAGTAATAAGAAATAACAGCATGTAGAAGTCAAACAAAATGATGAGCTTCGTTTGAATTGAATAGCAAACATGCTTCATTTGATGATTGAACAGCTCATGTTCATGAATGAGTTTTTATTCAACGAGATCACAGATTGACATCATCAAGTCTATGCTTTCGTTGATTAATCAGCTCGTTATTAAGTCTTCAAAACGAAAGAACATTGCTGAAGTGTTCTTTCAATTTATATGAAAGATGAATATTTATTCTGCATCAATATTTGTAGATTAATCACGTTGAGTTGAGTTGAATTTTTTTTGAAAAAGTGTCAAGTCGAGTTAAGAAGTTGAATTCAAGCACTTGAGTTGAGTTGAGAAGCTTGACTCGATAACTCGACTCGAAAACTCAATTCAACTTGACAAGATATTAAATAGATGTAAATAGCTTAATCAAACAGTCTTCATGATTTTCTTCATGACTTTCTATCATGTTTTTCCGTCATGACTTTCTATCAAAGTCAAACGATCTTCATGTTTTTTCTTCATATTCTTCTTCATGTTCTTCTTCATGTTTCTTGTCATGACTCTCTTCATGTTCTTCTTCATTTTTCTCTTTATTGTTCCCTTCATGTTTCTCTTCATGTTCTTCTTCATGTTTCTCTTCATGTTTCTTTTTATGACTTTCTATCAAACGATCTTCATGTTTCTCTTTATGACTCTCTATTAAAAGATAATGCAAAAAGATAATGCAAAATTCAAAAATCGAAAAATTTTCTATATTTAACTCTCTTGACATCAAGCTCAAGTTCTTGACGAGTCGAGTCAAGTTGACTCAATTCTCAGTCGAGTTGAGTTGCATCAAGTTGAAAATATAAGCAACTTGACTTGAGTCGAGTTGAAAATGTGAGCAATTCAACTCGATCTTGATTCAAGTTCAAAATATCAACTTGAAACTTGACTCAATAATCAGTCTAAATATTTGCAAGAATTAATTCAATGATAAGACTTTCTTTCAATGACTAGCAGATGAACTGTTATTTTTATGCAGTTTCTTTTCAACTTCAAGAAGTATGATCATCATGAATAATGTAAATGTTCATTGCAATAGTTGAATTGAAGAGCTCATCATCTCACACGAATGTCAGATAAGTTATTTATCTCGTTGAGTTGATGATTTATCATTGATAATGTCAGATGCAATATTTGTCTTTCTACTCATCGAATTATAATCTCATAGAACTCATCTTCAGCATATTAAAGATCTGAGTTCGTAGACATTTTAACGAAACATGATCTCATTTTGAAGACATCTTTAATGACTTTCTTCATTACGCTGTTGAACGAAGCGAATGTGATAAATATTCAAGACAGCACTTCAAACATTCAAACTATGTTTTTGAGACAGATATCAAAGCTTTGAAATGAGAATTGAAGATAAAAAATCAGAAATTTGATTTCGAAATTTGACTTTATTTAATGACTCAGTTCTAATAAAGTCTTGATCTTACGTCAGATTGACTTGAAGAGCTTCAGATCTTTCTTAAAGGCATGAGTCATTTCATCTGACATTTCTACTTGTATAGCAGTTCAATAGATAGCAGACGTTGAGTGTGTCATATCTTTCAAATCATTTATAGATCACATCTGAGCATTCACTATGACTCTCATCTCTGCAAGCTTTTGTTTAATTGTTTGACGTGAAATCTTGTTTATTTTTCAGATAAAGAATTGATTAAATATCTTCTTCATCTCTTCTGACTCTTTGATGAAACTTGATCACTGAGCTGCGATTGCAAACTGAGATGATAGAGAAGAAGAAGAAGAAGAAGAAGAAGAAGAAGTAGATTGAGATGATGAAGATTGCTGTCACTGAATAAACTGCAAAGACTGTTGTCACGAAGAAGACTGTAGAGACTGTTGTCACAAGAGAAACTGTAAAGACTGTTATCACAAGAAAGACTGTGAAGATTGCTGTCATGATTGATAGAGCAACTGATAGAAAGAATAAATAAATGATTGTTATCATGATGATCACTGCGAAAGAGAAGATTGCTGAGATGATGAATGAGATTCTGAAGCTTTCTGAAGCAAGTTTATTCGTTCTATCTGATCAGTCATTGTCTCACTCATTCGCATTTTCATTTGCTGTTCATTGAATCTCATAAATCTCGTCATAAAATCTTTCTTTTTCACTCACTCTGCTTTAATGTTCAATCTTTTCTCATGCATATCTGATTGACAAAACAGTGAGATAACAGAGCTTTGTTTATCACTTCAAAAGTTATATAAAGAGATAGAAGATCATTCAATGCTGATGTTTGCTTCGACGTTAAATATCATCTTATTTCATAAAGACTGTTGAGTATGATTCATATTATAGTGCTTGTCTGCAAAATTCACGAAACAGAAGTCATTCTGATTTCTACAATGCTCATCATTGCACTGTTAATGATTCAGCAATGCTTTATCAAAATTATCAACATCAGCAAGTGTATCTGCTCTGATTCAAACTCAATTCAGAAGCTGATTGATGCAAGTGCATCTTTGACGAAATCTTTCATCAGCATCAGAATCTTCAGAAACAATCTCAGCAGATCTTTTACGAGTAAACTTTTCAATCTTCGCGTTGATCTCTATCTTGATTGTATAGTCAATAGCTTTCTTCTCAGTCAAAGCGAGCAAGATCTTATTTCATTCTAACTCATTAAAGTCATTAATAAACTGCTGCTTTTGAATGACTTTTGATTTATTAGCTTTGATGACAATCATTCAATTAGTGATAATTCAGCTCTTAACATCATCATCTTTGATCTTAATAGTTTCATCTAAAATCTTTTTGAAGCTTCAGATCTGAAACTTCAAAGTCAGCATCTGAGCAATGTGACTAAATCACTTAAGTCTTTAATTTACATGAAGATAAACTGATATAAACAGCATAGAATTATCAACCCAATCTTCAAAGTTCATAGCTTCAAGCTTAAAGATAAACAACTTCTCTAAATTCTTTCTAGTCTGATGATTCAGACAACGACAATATATAGTTTCTTGTTCATCATGCTCATTTATTTCTGTTTGTCATAAAGTCTCTTCATGAGCTCTATTGTCTCTCAATCTTTGAGCAACATCAGCTTAATTCTGTTGTTCTTTTTAAAGCTTTGCATGCGCAGCAACTTCTGCAGCTGAAAAAGTCATTGATCTTTCAGCTTTATTTTTAGAAATGTTGAGTTCATTCTCTTAATATTCAAAACGTAATGATGATGCAAGTGAATCAGATCATGAGCATCTTAGTGAAGAAGATTCAGATTGAGAAGATTCAGATCATTAAGAAAGTGAAGACAATCGAGATTCATTTACATTTGATGAAATAAGAGCTTCTTTACAATGATGATCGAGAGAAACAGCTCGATCAATGATCTTTGATGACTGTTCAGCTTAAGTTGTCGATTTTCTACGTCTTTTGAATGCTTTAAAGAGAATGAAAGAATTATCTAGAGATAGATTTTAACTTTAATGTTGAGACATTTTGAATAAAAATGATTACAAGAATGTCAACAAACAAAGAGATCTGAATAGCTTCAATTTTGAGCAAATTGAGCAATTGAAGAAGCGATGAGATTGAATTTTCGAATTTCTCATACAAAAGAAATCGTGAGATAACACAAAAATGAATGTCAAGAAATGCAGAGTTTTCTGCATATGCTAATACAATGCTGAAGATAAATTGATTAATTGAACATTGATAAAAAAAACATCTGCTATCACTTTTTAAACAAAATATCAAAGTTAAAAAATCAGAAAACAGTTTTATGATTTCAAACTTGAAGAAACAAGCACATGATTCTCAGTATGCAACAAGTTTAATGATGATGATTGCATTTATTTTAATTGTATATATCAACATATTTGTAGCAAATGTGATGAAATTTATGCTGTTATCAATTGCAAAACATTAAATTCAAACAGTTAATTTATCATTGAAAGAAAATGATGTTAAATTTTAATTTCACTGATATCAAAGTTTCAATTAACTGATTTTAAGTAAGAATTTTTTCTTGACAAATGAAGTTTCAAATATTCTTCAAGTCAATTTGATACAGCAAGTTTATTGTGATCAACTAATTGAGATTCATCATGTTTTTCATTACTTTATATTTTCACTACTGAAACTAGTATTAAAGAAGAATGATCGCTGATGTCAAATACATCATTTATCATATTTGAAAGAAAGATTAGTCAACTGCTTCATTTTTGAAAACTGAAGATTAATTAAATATTTCATCTTCGATTAAACAATTATTACTTTATGTAATAATAATAATAATAAATTCATACATTTTTGTGACATTGATTAAATTGACTTATAAGAAATTCTATGTTATTTGTATTGAGTGAACAAAACTCTCTGAGATAGAAAATCACTCACAGTTTATATAGACTGATCGCGTCAAGTCGAGTACTCGACTTGAAAAGTGTTGAATTGAATTGAAATTTTTTTGAAAAAGTGTCGAATTGAATTGAGAAGTTGAACTCAAGCACTCGAGTCGAGTTGAGAAGCTTGACTCAACAATTCGACTCGAAAACTCGATTTGACTCGACAAGATATTAAATAGATGTAAATAGCTTGATCAAACAGTTTACATGATTTTTCTTCATGACTTTCTATCATGTTTTTCCGTCATGACTCTCTATCAAAGTCAAACGATCTTCATGTTTTCTCGTCATGTTTCTCGTCATGTTTCTCTTAATGTTCTTCTTTATGTTTCTCGTCATGACTTTCTATCAAATCTCTCTATCAAACAGCCTTCATGATTTTTCGTCATGACTTTCTATCATGACTTCTCTTCATGACTTCTCTTCATAGCTCTTCTTCATGACTTTTCTATCATGACTTTTCTATCATGACTTTTCTTCATGACTCTCTATCATATAGTCTTCATGTTTCTCGTCATGACTTCTATCAAAAAGATAATGCAAAAGCAAAAAATCGGAAAAATTTCTATATTTAGCTCTCTTGATGCCAAGCTCGAGTTCTTGACAAGTCAAGTCGAGTTGATTCAATTCTCAGTCGAGTCGAGTTGCGTCAAGTTGAAAATATGAGCAATTCGACTTGAGTCGAGTTGAAAATGTGAGTAACTCGACTTCGAATTGAGTCGAATTCAAAATGTCAATTCGAAACTCAACTCAACGATCAGTCTAAGTTTATATGATTGCTTCATGCAGTTGAAACAATGAGTTTTGAAACTATGTATCAAATTTGTTCATGTTGATTGCATGTTAAAGAATGAATGTTCTAATCACTTTAAATTGCTTCAAGAGTTTTATTTTCATCATTATCTTTGTTACTGCTCTGAAACTCTTCATGATGATGATGATTATTTAATAGTTTAAAAAGTCAGCATCTTGTAACATTCTTGATTGCAGATGCAATCAGTTTAAGCAATGCATGAATATATGCTTCGTCGTCTAATGACTTTATATGCAATCACATTGTAAGTTATTCATGTCTGAAACATTTTTAGAGTGCAGATAAGCATTCAAATCTATGCATTTGATTTTGATGTACATTGCAAAAATGCTTTCTGCTTTTTGAAAATCATTACACATCTTTATCATCTTATTGCTCAGATGCGATCTTTGTGCTGAAATTATGTTAACATCTGCAACACATTCTTTGTACTTTTTTCATTGTTGATTTCATTGATCTTTATGATACTGCGCTATTGTAATGTTATCGCTTGTTGAAATTATTGTGAAGAAGAGAATGCATCATCTGCATCTTGACTATATCTTCGCATCTTCTCAAATGAAAACATTCAGAAATACTATTTTCTTGATTGTCATGATGTCAGATCATCATCTCAATCTAGAGCATAAAGCATGTCATCAAATCAATCTAGTATCATCAATATCTTAGAAAGTCTTGATTCATTGAACTAAGTCACTAATCTAGTCATCATCATCTTAGTCTAGTCACATCAAAACCTGTTTCGTGCCTTCGCAATCTTAAGTCATAGAACTGCTGCTCAGTTCTTGCATTACTCGATTCATGTATATAAAAGTTGAGTTCTCGCTCTTTTCTTCGCTTCTTGTCTTTCGTCTTGTACATTACCTGATGTATTGTTCTGTATCTAGTTCACGTAATATAGTAATCAATCATCTATCTTGATAGAATCTTCAATTCAAGCCTAGTCTCTGACATTGATGATAAGTAAGTAAGAAATCATGTGATTAACTTTCATCAGATGAACGCGTATTAGTTTGCATGCTTGTTTAATCTTCTGTGTTTAATCATTAACTTAACTGCGTAGCATGATCTTATTTTATAACATGTTCAAATGAATATGTAACGAGCTTGTGTACATTTCTGTCTTCAAAGTTTCAATGCTTACTCTTTTAAATGCTTCTGCTACGTGATGTTTATTGAAAACATGTTGCATACGTTGCATGCAACACACATAAGACATGATCTTTATGCTGATTTTTCTCTTAAACTTAAAAAGTCACTTAAAGAGTTTTTCTTGCAGCAGATTCACAGTTTAAGATGAACAAGATCGCTCGCTGCTCAAATTTCAACAGTTTACTTTTTAAGCATAAGTCATAGACGTTTCGTCAGTGATATGCATGCATATCACAGTTGATTTTTTCTTTAATCACATCAACATATGCTGCTGTTCTTTCAAGTTATACAGATGATGTCTTTGACTAAAGATTGACTTTATCATCAAGACATTCAAGAATCAAAATTCAGTGAAGAGATGAGATTTTTAAGATCAACAATCATTGTCATTGTATATCATGTCTTGCAGATGCTCGCTTCACTTGTAAAGTGTGCAACTCATTTGTTTCATGTTATTTGTAAAGATTTTTCTCATGCAGATCAATCATATTTTATAAAAATGTTCATCTGCTACACTTTTAATCAGACAGCATAGTTTAATCAATTTTTTATTAACTCGTTTATGTTTCTCTTTTCTTAACAAAGTCTTTTCATCAGCATATTATTTATGTATAAAATGCTTATGTTTGAACATTTGTTAAATGATATTAATGAGATTCTTGAGTTTGCTCATGTTGAACTTAATGAGACTCGTGAGTTACTTATGTTGTAGTAACAAACACGCAGTCTTAACACGATTTATGCGTAGTTAGCATATAAATTTAAAAGATGTTCATGATTCAAGTTCTTTCTGCTAATCATTTTCAACAAATCAAATGTGAGAGTATTTTATCTCAGTTCTCATCATTGCAATGACAAGATACTGAATCAAATGATTTTCATAAGTGATTTTTCTTGTAATTTTATGTTCTATTTGACTTTCTTATCTGCATACAGATTGCTTGTAACATGCACATTAAGATTATTATGATTTACGTGATCATGAAAACTCTGCATGCAATCAATGCACAGCGCTTCATTATCACGTAACGTCTTAATGTCATTCAAACTTTTGATAATTTTTAGACTTTACTGTAATTAAACAATAAATTCGTAGTCAGCATTGTTTACAGATGAGTTTCATTGCTGATCTACTTTATGTAACATTGATTGAAACATAGTTTTTATTAAAAAAGATTTGATCAAAGTTTTTCATCATATGTCAATAGCAACATCAGATCATTGATTGCTTAAATTCTTCTGAAAAAATAAGTATTGAATAAATTGCTTTCTTCTCTTCAATTTACACACATCATCATATTTATTCAATCTTTTCGCTAAAGATCTTTGCTGAATACTCATAGTTACTTTGCAATAAAACTCAATGATATATTATTTGAATGACTTTCTAGTCATATAAATGAACATGATTGAAACTCATAAATATGAGAATGATTTTAATGATCTGTGTATTCAATTAAAGTAGATTGTAGATTGTAATTCATACATTCTTGTGACATCAATTTAAATTCAACTCATGAGAAAAATTATGCTATGTGTATTGAATGAACAAAACTCTCTGAGAAAGAAAATCACTCGTCGACTACATGATGACTTTGCGTCATTAAAACAGTGAGTTTTGAAACTATGTATCAAATAATGAATCTATAGCTTCTATTCCGCATGTGACGCTCGAGTAAACTTTTACGAGTGTCTGTGCTGTTTGTTGTAACACATCATCTTTATTCTGCTCTTCATTGATGATATTTTATACAACGATGTTTCGATTCAATTTTCAACTCAAAGATGAAAGACGTTTCTTTGCACTCGTGATGCTCATGATTGTAACGCAGAAACTGTGTTCTTTTGCTTAATGATTATCATTCATTGAGCAGAGAAATGTATGATGAAAGAAAGATGTGCATGATGAGAAGATAAAGTGTGATTGTACTGAATAACTCTTTTCTTCTCTTGATTTGATTTGTGTCACGTAGACGTTGAATAGATTGTTAGTATAAACATGCAATTGCAATCATTCGATGCTTAGCTGATCAATAGTAGAGATGCATTCTGATCGTTCTCATGCACTCTCAATTTTTCACGTAGATAGATGTATGACTTGATGTCAAGTAAAGAAGATGAGTTCAAGTTTCTTCAGTATATCAGCGTGATCGACGAGTCACTACTTCTTCGAGCACATGTAATCACAAACTCAAGACTCATCATCTGATTCATTTATTCTATCTGATATCTTTTCATTAATTACTCAGCGACACTGTTGATGTGATGAAGATGTTTCAATATTGACGCAGTTGATGAGTTGCAAATTCTTCAATCACTTGTAGTCACGACTTTCAGACTCTTTGTCTGAGTCAACTATTCTACTAGTAGTATCTTTTCATCTCTTACTGACATCAACATGTCATTAATCTTCTTCGTAAATCAATTGTGACTGTTAGAAGAAGTGTTGTCACATAAGTGAAAACTCTGCATGATAACTTTTCTGATCACGCAACGTTTTAACATCATTCAAACTGCGTCGAATTGAAATCTCTTGACTTTTTTAACTTCTATTCAAACACAGAATAGAATCAAAAGATTCATAGTCAACATCATGTACAGGTGAATCTCATTGTCAATTTATTCAATTAAAGTTTAACATTAATTTTAAAAAGAATTTTATTGATATCACATGCATTTTTTTGAACATTGAGCTTAATTTAATTAATATGATGACTTATCTATTATTTAACAAGCATCAGAAGATAATTCAGCTTATTAACAATATGTTTATAAAGAGTTTTTTATTATACAAGAAGTTATAAACATTATTAAACTTTCTATCATTTGCTGCAAAGATCATGATTTCTGAAAAAGTTTTTATAAGATGATGAGATTTCTTTATATGAAACTGCATAGTAGAAGATAATAAAATAATACTCTATTGATGATAGAATTAATTGCTAAGAAATGAATATGAGAATTGATAAAGTTTTCATCTTCTGTCAAGTCATTATCTTTATTCACTCATTAGTTTCTTTCAATCTAATCTTGCGAGCTAGTCTTGCAAACATGCATCATTCATAGTTGATGAGATACGTTCTCACAACTGCATCTCTTCTCAAAGACTCAATTCTTAAGTCTTCATAGCATCATATTATTTTCTTGTAGCTGATAATGTGATCATGACTTCTTCAATGCTTTAGCACTCATGTAGAAGTGTTGTAAGTTAATTATGTTAATGAGTGTAAACAAAGTTAATGCAAGATTGTTGATATCAATCTTTTTATCTTTGCTTTCTTTTCTTTTTTTTTTCTTCTTCTTATCTTATTTCAACATATTCTTCTGTGAGTACTGTTTTTCAAATTTGATGAGATATGAAATCTGTTATGCATATCTTGTGTAACTTGCAGCTTAAAACATAAGTCTCTTTCGTTGCAGCGTTGTTGTGATGTAAGTCAGCTCATGAGTTAACATGAATGACATAGCAGTATCAACATCATCATCATCATCATCATCATGATAAATAGCAGCATTTGCGCTCACTGAGATCATGCTAACATGCTCGCGAAGTCTGCTTATTTTCTTGAGATGTACATCTTTCTTCACGTCATCATTACTGTCATGTTTATCACGTCTGCTTCTTCTGCTTTTCTTGCATCTTTTGCGTTGAAGATTGAGCTTACAACTCTTGATATACATATTTATTTCTGCGTATTTCAATAATTGTTGATGCATGATAGATCATAATAATCTGATGATTTGATACTATCATTGCATTCATTGTCTGAGCGCAATGATGATTCACACATGTTGTGTTCTCATTGAGTGTGCTCACAAATGCAAGTACTGCTTCAAAGAAAAGCATGATTGCATGATGAACTTAGCTTCACGTCATCTTCAGCTATTGATGCGTCATGCTGCGTAAGCAATGATTCATTGTCTTAATGCTTGCATCAAGACTCATCTCACTCTTCATCTTCAATAATAAGAGAGTGAGTAACTTTTCTCTCAATCATGTGAGATTGTATTTAATAATTGAGTAGAAATCTTGTTTCTTTCATTCTTGTCACTTCTCATCATCATTATGTTGCTTCATCTTCATCTCGTAAGTATCAACTGAAGCAAGCAATGCATGATGAAATTCATTGATGAATAAATAGCTTTTTCTCTCACTTCAACGTTCTTGCTTGCAATCATTAATTGCTTCTTTTCTTTGCTTTTTCACAACATTCATCATTTTCTTTTTTAAAAAACATATATTATGTAAGATTTTATAATTATAGTTTAATATCAATGTCTTAAACTTACATCTTTGCACTTTTAATATTCTCTTAATCATGATTTTTACATGATCTGTCTTTCTTTTTTCTCTTTGACTTCTTTGCAATCAATTGATGTACTTGTCTTTCTATCTTATAGTTCTTAATGATCTTTTTTGCATTGCTAAGATTTTTCATTGATTTTCAGAAATTTTCGTAGAAAGATGAATCAACTCATTGAACTAAATACTCAATCTTTTCTTTCTTGACTCACTAATCAAGTGTCAGAAACTGAGTTAAACTAGAAATACTATCAATATAAAAGACTGATATTATTATTACTTTGATAGAATTTAAATACAAGATAATACATCAAATAATGTATAAGATGAAAGACAAAGAGTAAAAGAAAAGAATAAAAGTTCAACTTTTATATACATGAATTGAGCAGAATCAAGACTAAACAATAGTTTTATTGACTTAAGATTGCAGATGTTTATGCACATGATTGAAATGATTGAAACAAAATTGCTGAAACTAAATTAAGATGATGATAATTAGATTGATGACTTGATTCATTGAATTGCAAAACAAATTTAATGAATCAAAATTATTTAAAATATTAATGATTTATGTTTTAAATTGAGTTGATGATCTGACATCATGACCGTAACTTCTCTTTTCAAGATTGAGCTTTTGTGAAATGATGAGAAGAAACAAGATGAAATGAGAAAGAATTGAAGATGAAGATTGAAATGAAATAAGAATTAATGTAAACGCATTTTAATGTGATGAAGCACAGATGAAACTAGAATAAATCTGAGTCACATTTGAGTCAAATTTGAGTAAGATGTCTGAAGAGTGAAATAAGATGAAACACATTTTAACATAATGATGCACAGATGAAACTAGAATAAATCTGAGTCACATCTGAGTTAAATTTAAGCAAGATGTCTGAGTCAGATCTTGATAAGATTTGAAAGATGAGATAAAATGAAACGCATTTTAATGTGATGATGTATAAAGAATTGAAATACATCTGAATCACATTTGAGTCAGATTTAAATGAAATGTCTGAATCAGATTTAAACAAGATCTGAGTCAGATCTGAGTAAAAGAAAGATGAAATGCAGTTTAATATGATGATGCACAGATGAAACTAAAATACATCTGAGTCACATTTAAGTCAAATTTAAACAAAATGTCTGAGTCAGATTTAAACAAGATTTGAGTCAAATCAAGATTGAATTGAAATGATGAAGATTAAACTTAAAGTTCTTGACATTGACATTGAAACATCATACACAACAATACATGTAATTCTTTAATGACAGAGTTGACGAGATGATATTCATTAAGTGCTTACTCACAATTATTCAGAAGATGAAAAGATTCTTAAGTAGAAAAGTGATTTTTTCAATTGATGTAATACTTGAGCAGAGATAAATTATAACATTTATCATGCTTGAAGTTTAATATGCTGTTTATATATCAGAATCTTTTGTCATTCTTAATGATAATAAGTTCTTGAGATTTTTGATGTTGATTTGAAAGAAAGTCACTTGCAATATGATTTAAAAGAATGACATGAAAGATTGAATGAATTTTCATGAATGTTGAAAGATTTAACTCAATGATCAGAAAATTGTTCTTGAAAACATGTTTAATCTTGAAGAAATCAACATTATGATTATTTAACTTGACAGTAAGATGAGTGATGCTGAGATTGCAAACATTCAATCAAACTTCATCTTCGACGAAGTATTTAAAACAAGAATGATAAGAGAGATTGACATTGAATTCATAAATGATCTGAGTTATAAGCATTTCATCATGTAAATGCTCAGTTAGTTTCTTCATCTTCTTGATAAACTTTTCAACATTGATTAACTTGTTTTGAGCTTAAAACGTAAAATTCTTGAGCAAAGATTCAGAAGACTTAAAGTTTAAACGTAAGTTTTGAACGATTTAATGCTTCTAGAATAACATTGATTCAATTGAACGAGCGAAGATGAACAAATCACGAAAACGAATTACTTAAACTATTTAAAGACAAAGCACATCATTGACATGATGCTCACGCTTCATTCTGATCATCAAAAGCAGATGAGAAACGTCATTAATGTAACATCGACAAATGAACGAGAAGCAATTATTGCTCTCTCACAGAAGAATTCAGTCAAGACGAAAGATATACAGAAGAAATTACACAAGCTGCAAGTACTCTATGAGCTCAACGAACGTAGAAACAACGAACTGATGCTCTGAAAAGAGATGAGAAGTTTGACAGAGATGATAGAAAAGCTGACGTGTCAACGCGTCGCTGTGTCGACTGTCAATCAACGCATGAAGAATCAGCTGAAGAGACTGAAAAAAATAACGAGCAGACTTGAAAAAGAGTTTGTGAAGAAGAGAGAACACGTTGACAGCTGAGCGAAAAAAGTGAGCATGAAGTCGACGACATCATTTGAAAGTCATCTTGTGTTCAACGTCGACATATCGTCGTCAGTGCGAAATTATTGTAAGAAATTTGAAGTAAAAATCTTCATCAAAGAAGAAGAAGAAGTAAAGAGAATCATGATGATAACAACGAAGAACATAGTGAGATGAACGAGAGAAATTGACGTCAACGAGACGCTGTCGACGCGCAAGAACATAGAGACGATGAAAAGATGATTGAAACTGCTGATATTTTGAATCAAGACAAAGAACAGCAAAAGAACACTGAAGAAGAACGATTTTTGAATCAAAGAGATATCATCAAATGCATGTCTGCGCGAAATCAGTTTTGAAGTAGTGATACATGAGATTAAGATTGAAGAAATGTCTAAGAACATAGAGAAGAAAGAAATAAGAATGCTCATCAAGATCAACAAAGACATACATTCAGAGATGATGATCAAGAAGATTGAGTGACTCACAAAGAAGAGTGAGCAGAAGAGATACATCTCGTTGATGATACGCATAGTCAGCGCTGAAATGATGAACAAGCTGATCAATGAGAGAGTATGTCATGAGATCGACATAAAGATTACACAGTTCTACGACTTGAGCTGCAGAGTGCATCAGTGTCTAAAGTGTCAAGAATATGATCACAAGATGTATGAATGCAAAAACAAGTAGAGATGCATCTACTGCATGCTGAATCATCGTTCAAAGCACTGTTCTTACAAACAGACTCAAGACATATGAAAATGTGAAGCATGTCGAGACACACACAGAATCCTCGACTCTCAATGTCATAAACGACAAGCTGAAAAAGAAAGAATAAAGAGAGTCACAAAGCACAAATCTCTATATCATGTCGTACAAGAGCAGAAAGAACTCAAGACAGCGACATCAAAGACATTCACAGAAACATTTATCAGTTTAAAAGTGTTGATGAACAACGACTTGAAGAGAAAGCAGAGATGCTCAACGAATGAAAGTTGTCTGCTCAGCGCAGTCGTCACATCAGAAAACACTATACTGAATCACTTGATCAAGAAGTCAAGATCAAATGAATTGAAGTCAACATTAATCACGTCGTTGTCAATGTCATCTTCTGTTGAAAATCTTACAAGTGAAGCAAATGCTTTACAGACACTCAAGAGAACATTAAACAGTCTGAAATGTGAACTTTAATGTCTCAGCAAAAGAAGCTTCAAATACTACAGTACAACGTTCACAAGTTCAGAAACAAGATGATGATAACGCTACTACATAAGAAAAAAATAAAGAACTATGACATTCTGATTCTTCAAGAACTCTGATGATTTGATGACATTTTCAAAGCATACTGCTCAGCAACTGTTAACTTGACGCTGAAGAATAATGAAGATAGAATCTGTTTCTACATAAACAAGAGAATCAACAGCAACATCTGACATTCAACATGACACTTCAAAGACGTAGACACAATTATGCTACAAACATTAACAGATGATGCTCAGATAACTCAGAGAGCTATACACATTCATGAAGCATACAATTCATCACTCAGAGATTATAAGATCATTTATGAAAAAGAAAATCTTTCAGACATCGAAAAGACGCTGCACATGTTGAGAGAAAGCATTCTTGTAGAAGACTTCAATCTGCATCACTTCACATGAGAAGAATCATTCTATTCAAAACAACATTTATTGTCGAATGAGTTAATTAAAATGATCACAAACATTGATGCATCGCTAGCATTATCTCAAGACACAATTACGAGAGATTATCAAGAAACTTAAATGACAATAGATCTGATCTTCACGACAGATGACATTATGAATCGATTAATACAATGTGAAATCGACGAAGAAATGAAAAACTTCTCAGATCATCTGTTGATACAGACAATTATAGATTTCAGAGTCTGCAAAGAGTCAGCGCGAAAATTGCGTTGCAACTGAAAGACAATGAATGAAGAGAAATTCATCAATATTCTGAGAGAATAAATGTTGAAATCACTGTCAAATTATGAGATGAGACGTCAATGCATAAATGAATACATCAAGCAACTGCTGAATGCACTGAAGAAAATCATCGAGATTTTCACTTTCTGAGCGAGATCACACAAAATGATCAAAGCAGAATGAACGAAGAAGTGTATGAAAATTATTAAGAGTGTGTAACGAATGAAAAGAAGCTGTTGAATCATTGATGACTGAACAGAGTACATTCAAGCATGTGATAAGAAGAGCAAGATCATCAGAAAACAGAAACGCAGTGAATATTGAAAGATCATGCAGAACATCGAACAATTCTCGAGAGAACTGTTCAAAACTGCGAAATGAGTAAGAAATGCAATCGCAGACACACTCACTTAAGCGACAATTTTCTCACTGACGAAGTCAAAGTGCTCTGACATTGTCACAACAGTGCAGAATAAAGTGAAGATGATGTTTCAAACTCACTTTTCATCATCTTCGGAGATTCTCATGTTGAACACAATAGACTTCAAGTATTCGCTTTCGATTGAAGATGACGCTTCGCTGATGCATCATAAGATTAAAAGAGTTGTTTACAAAGTGACATCTGACAAGATGTCAAGACACACGAGATACATAAATAGAATAATGCGCAGACTCATTGACAACACGTCAGAACAAATACGCTCTCTCTTTGAAAGATGTCTACAGAAGAAAATACAGTCAACTCAGTTCAAGAGCGCAGTCACAATAGTGATGCAAAAGTCAGACAAAAAAGACTACTTCAATGTAAAGATATATAGATCAATTGTGCTACTCGACACATTGAGCAAAATATTGAAGTTCATTGTATTTGAACGTCTGCAAAATGTCGTAGAAGCTTGCAACTCAATATTGAACATTCAGATGAGAGTTTGCAAGCACAGATCAACAGATACAACTCTGCAACTAATTACAGAAAAGATATATATTGTGTGAAGTGACATAAGAAGAAGAGTAGTCTCACTGCTGAGTCTGAATGAGAAGAGTGCATTTGACAATGTGATGCACAGCAGACTTTTACACGACATGAAGAAGAGAAAAGTTTCTAGACTGCTTCTTGAATTTGTGAAGAACTTTCTGAAAGATCGACGCATCACGATCACAATTGATGACTACACGACGATGAAATGCAATGTGAACGTCAACATATCACAAGATTCTTTGCTATCATTGATATTATATCTGTTCTACAATGCGAACTTGTTAGAAGCATGTGATGATATCAAGCTGAGAACTAGCTTCACAAAATTCGTGAATGACATCAATATCTTGACATATGAAGAGTTTATAAAACGCAACTGCAGAGTTCTTAACGAGATCTATGATAGATGCGAATAGTGATCAAAAACGCATGACATCAAATTCTCAATGACAAAGCATGAGCTGATTCACTTTACAAGAACTTCTAAATGATTCAATATGAAAGTTGATGTAAAGTTGATGAAACATCAGATTGACTTGAAATCAAATATCAGAATCTTGAAAGTTCAACTGAACTTCAAGCTGAAATGAGCGATTCACATGCATCATGTTGAAGCAAAATTAGTGATTAAACAAAAGATCATGCAGACAATCATTGAGTTTACTTGAGACTCGTCAATGATGACGAGAAAGCAAATATACTTCGTGATGACGCGTTCTTTGCTTAGTCACGAAGTTGTCATATGATATACATCACAGAGAACGAAAGATCATCGAAAGAATCTGAACATCAAGCTGAAATCAGTGCAAGAAAGAGCATTGCGACAGATCATTGACATCTATCGTGCAACATCAACAGAGACTTTACAGATGAAAACAAACATGATGTCAATAGATATTCACTTATGAAAGCTGATACAAAGATCGATAACAAACATGAACTCTTGAAAATCAGACGAAGTTATCAAGATGACAATGCATCGAATTTGCAACAATTTGACATTCAAAAGAGATTGAAAATCAAAGCTGTACAAGACATCTCTACAGCTGAAGCGAAAGTGAATGAAAGAAACACTTAAGCAAATAAAGATGAATCAAAGTCATTTTTACACAGTGACTCTCTGATCAGAGTCATTGAAGATAGTTATAGTTGCAAACAAGAAAATGTCAATAAAACAATACAATCTCGACACATTTGTATTGAAGCAAAGAGTTTACTTGAATGATAGCGACAGCAGAGACGATGTTACAGCGATCGCGATGAGAATGAACTGAAAGCTAGATAAGAGACTGAGAGAATTAACTTTAGTCATCACTCATCATGATGAGCTGAAAGAATTAGTTGCAAGAATGAAACATCTTGCAGACGTAACAGCAGCGAATCAAGAGTGTCATGAAAAGATATACAAGATATACAGTGACAGTCAGATCTTTCTGAAAACAATGAAAGTCATGATATCAACAAAAGATCAGACACGTCTGTGACAAGTTCAGACTGCACATGAGAACATTTGATCCCAAGAAGTCACGCTGAAGTTACATTGAATGACAGAACATGCAGAAGTGCTCAAAGATGAAGCAGCAGACAAGATGATTGACGATGCACATGAGTTATTTCTATCGCTGATCAAGCATCAGCGCACTGAGATAATGATGTAACTAACGCTCATACAGAAACAGATTAAACAAACATGAAGAATAGTCTGAAGAAAGAGATTCAACGCAGCTCATTTTCAATATCTGACATCAAAGATGACTCATCAGCATCTGCATTTACACAAAGATCATGCAAAGTCTCACAGCGCACTATTGACGCAGCTACGCATTGAAAAAATTGACTTCAATCAATTTTTACATGAAAGATGAGTACTTAATGTCACTATGACGACGTGCGAATGTGACAGAGATCAAATGTCGATTAAGCACGTTTTATTAACATGTTCTAAATGAAAGATAGAATGAAAGATGATGAAATGCAAAGAGAACATCACGAACTTGAGAAAGTTTCTAGAAATCATGAGCGTGATGACAATGATCATTCAAATGATACTTTTGACAAGCATACTGAATCAATTTCAGACTGTGACATCATCAAAGAGTCAAATGAAAGAAAGAAGAAGTAGAAAGAGAACAAGCTCATAAAGTTCTCGCATTGAAAACAGTTACAGTATAGAGTGCAAAGAAAAGCGATAGTAGATATGAAAAGAGCGCTACGCTAGCGCAGCGCTCACTACATTATATAGAATCTCGCATAAATTCATAATGAATGTTGAATCAAGTAAGAATCAGAAAAAGAAAAAAGAAACGTGAGTTTTGACTTGAATTGATCAAGAAGAATGATGTTAAAGTGATTAATGATGATGTGTTATTAACAATGAATTCAACTTCAGAAAGTCATTTAACTCAATCATTCTGCATGTAGTTAACGAAGATTTGAAGATAATGCTTCATGACAGCATTAATTCTCTTGATTTAATTATTGATTTCAGAATGATACATTATTGATAACTTAATGTTTATCTTCAGCATTTTACACATATGCTTTCAAACATTGAAGATGAATTGTGTATCTTGATTAAACATGAAGATCTTGAGTAAATCATGATGTTTTCAAATATGAGCATAAAAGTAGTTGATAACTTCTTCAACTTTCATAGAAGTGATGAGAACTAAATGTCTTATTTTGATAAAATGATCAACGAAGATTAAAACATATTTATATGTAATACTCATGAAGATACTGAGTGTCATGATGTCAGATCATCAACTCAGTTTAAAGCATAAATCATTGATATTTTAAATAATCTTGATTCATTGAATCTGTTTTGCAGTTCAATGAATCAAGTCATTAATTCAATCATCATTATTTTAATTTAGTTTCAGCAATTTTATTTTGATCATTTCAGTCATGTACATGAACTTCTGCAATTTTAAGTTAATAGAACTATTGTTTAGTCTTGATTCTGCTCAATTCATGTATATAGAAGTTAAGTTTTCATTATTTTCTTTCACTCTTTATCTTTCATTTTGTACATTATTTGATGTATTGTTTTGTATCTAGATTCTATCAAAGTAATAATAATATCAGTTTTCTATATTGATAGTATCTTTAGTTTAGCTCAGTTTCTGACATTATGAAAGATCTACACTTTCTGCAACGTTTTCATATATTGAAATCTTGTCTAATTATTCTTTCATTCAAATAAAGTCGTTTCACAATCTTTTAATCAATGATCAGCATGCTGTTGAACAGTTTACTTGAAGTATGATCAAAAATTCAGTTAAGATCTTTCACGCAATGTGAAAGCTTCAAAATCAAGTTCAACAACATGATGTTATTACTTTATTTTCATTCATCATTCTCAGTTCTTCAATCTATATAAAATTGAATTTTCAGTTTCATGCAATGATAACTCAGATTGTTGCACAAATCTTGAACAATCAATCTTTTTTCATCATTCATCTTTTTGTGAAATCTGTTGTTATCATCATTACTTCTAGATTCAAGAAACTTCTTGACATATCTGAATATAAGAAGAACAAAGATCAATTGAATGCATGAAAGCAAAGTCTGATACAACGCATGAACATGAACGACGATTGTTATTTCTCTCATCGAGTCAAGATTATTTATGTCAAGTTATGATTCATCATAGATAAGAAAACTCACAATCTAATGAGTCAATATTGAGTCAATGATCTTTGTATTATTTTCATCTTTGCAGATTGATAACATATATTACATTATTGTTGCAACAATTCTTTCAAGACAGAAGATGCTCATTTATATCTTCGCGAAATTCTGAAGCAAGACATAAATAACTTTGTTAACTACTACAATCTTTTTTATGAAAAGAAAAAATATTCTTTGATGAAAAATTTCTCATTGATTGACTGTCTGAAGCGCAATGTCAATTATTTCACTTAAGTCATCATTTTCTTCTAATGAAATCTCAATGAAATTCAATCATTCATCTTTCATCAATGAGTTCAAGCATTCTCTGACATCAATGAAGAGTTTCAGCAGCTTAAGCATCATTAATCTCACTTCATCTTCATCATTGTTTCATTCATCAAAGTCAAGAGCATCTCTGCATCAACTAGTAATTCTTTGAGTTCAAAGATCATCATTTCTGTGATTGTTGTTTTAACAATATTTTCGTCTTTCTCTTTCTTATTTCTTGATGAGTCAATGAATTTAAACTTTGTCATTGTCATTATTCAAGATAAGACTTTTTTTTTTTTTTTTTTTTTTTTTATTATTAATCTATTAAAAAAAC